>ERZ1292623.1709-Hain-H51-01um-R1-1709-length-20638-cov-4_pt3 | contig 14739 bp, 15 predicted proteins | sample MGYA00564398_ERZ1292623 | MGnify/ENA primary metagenome ERZ1292623 (study PRJEB36523, sample SAMEA6512633) | groundwater metagenome | collected 2019-01-07 | study: AquaDiva: Metagenomics assemblies of 32 groundwater samples
CTCACCAACCTCTTTTTCAAGATTCTCGAGTTGCGTGGCCTTCCACCGTTCCGCTGTCGCGCGACCGGTCGGCGTGGTGCCATCCCGTTCTTCGCGAGTCCGCCGCGCTTCACGCTGACGCCCGATACCTTCCATGACACGGTTGTGGCGTGCGACCTCCGTCGCCGTCGCACTCTGCCGCTCTTCGGCCCGCGCTTGCCGCTCGTCATCGATCTTGGCGCGTGCCGCGACCGACTTTTGTTCCGGCGTCAGGAGCCTCTCGCTGGCTTGCGCCGGCGTCTCAGGCGTCCACGGGCCAAACTCGTCAGCCACGGACTGCGGCATCCCGATACTCCGAAGATGCTGCGTGATCGTGGAGGCCGTCTCCGCATCGTCAGCCTGCGATAACCCTTTCAGGAGCGCCTCCCGCCAATGTTCCTCGCCCTTGCTGGTGTTGATCCCGGCCGTCATCGCCGCCTCTGCGCGCTTCACCGACAAGGCGAGCGTCCTGGGCTTCGCATCCAAGTCCCGCACAGACTGCAACATGCTGCGCACGCTCTCGCGGTCGTATTGCATAGGAATAGCCGATGCCAGCTTCGGATCGACTTGACTTGCGAGATCGGCGAGGCGAGACCGGATCTCAGGATAGAGTGCCGGATTGGCCTCCAGTTCCAGAAGCGTTTGTTCCGCTTTCCCGTAGATGCTCGTGAGACCGTCCAAGCGCTGATTCACCTGCGCGAGGCGCTCGCGATTGACCTTATCCGCGTTGTCCCGCAATGCGCGCCCAGTGGTGAAGTCGCCGTGCTCCCGCTCCATGATGTCGGCAGCACCGCGCAAGTCCCCCTTTGCCTTGTTCAATGCCTGTTCCGCGCGCTGCTGCTGCTGCCGCTGCTTCCGCTGCGCCCCGTATTCCTCCAGATTGCCGACGAGCGACATCAAGCCGACCAGGCTCTGCATCGGGTCCTGGCCTCGTGGCAGGTCGACGAGCGGGTACGACCGTGGCTGGTACGGCATTCAGTACGCCTGGAGCGGCATCGGCGTGTAGGTCGGCAAGGTGCGAGTTGCCAGTCCGTACAACCCCATTAATTGCGACCACTTGGCATCATCGCGCGCGAGGTTGAACCGCCCCGTGTCCAGATTGAGCCCGTACCCAGTCGCTTCCTTCCCAACATTCGTGGCGTAAATATCCTTCTCCCGGTTCCAGTCATCGGCTCGTCGCCCGTAGCCCGTGAGATGCGTCGTGAGCGCGCGTGTGAACTTATCCTGCTCACCAGCGTAATTGGTCTGGTACCCAGCGAGTGATTGCTGGAAGCGGTCGACATCGGCGGCGCGCTTCGTGGTGTAGTCGTTCACCGCGCGGCGGTACTCGTCACTCTCGGCGCCGTACTTCGTTTCGTACGCCTTCAGCTTGGCCTGTTCGTTCCGATCATGCGCCACAAGGGCGTTGGCTTGATTCGTCTGATGCGCCGTGTACTGCCGGTTCCAGATATTCCCAAACTCTTGGGACGCCAAGCTGCCGCGGGCAGTCATCAGGTCTTGGAGCGTGCCGCCGGTGGCGAGCAACCCTCGCGCGGAGGCTGCATTCTCGATGCCGCGCTGCATTTCTCTGGCGCGGAACTCATACCCGGGATCGGTTCGAAAGTTCTCCGATGTCGGCCCCACGAACTCGGGATACGAGTACGGCGTGAACTCTGGCGGCGGCCCGACATCCCATGAGGGTGGCGTCCAATCGCCAGCCGTGGCCGGAGGCGGAGTGAATGGCCCGAGCGCAAACGGTGGTGGGGTGAAGTCCGGATAGTCAAATGGTGCCGGCGCGAAGTTGGGAAACGAAAAGGACGTTCTCCCGCCAGGAATCGGATACTCCGTCGTGCCTGGAATGCGACCGCCACTGCTGGGCCCCGGACCAGGCCCCGGACCAGGCCCCGGACCAGGCCCCGGACCAGGCCCCGGACCAGGCCCAGGCACGCGTTCATATCCAGACGATGTGCGGCTCCAGCCGGGACGCAGTTGTCCATTGGCATCGAACATCGAGGATGCGGGATCAACCCCCTGCGTTGCCCAGTAGTTCAAGTCGTACGGGCCATCACTCGGCGCATCAGGGTACCGCGCTGGAAGCGGCTGTTTCTGCCACGCACTAGTGAGCGACGGATTGCGCGGTTGCCCATCGGGGCCAAGCTCCCATCCAGGGTTGACTGCGTTGAGTTCATCCAGCAACGACCGCTGTGGCGGTGGCGGATTCGTGCCTGATGTCGGCGGCGGATTGGGATCTCCACCGATAGGTTCGATTGGCCCTGAACCGTACCAATCCTCCTCAATCCACTGCCCCGTAATTGGGTCGTAGGGCATCAGGTCCGCTCCTTTACAGTGCCGACGCCGTCATCAGCCTCGACAAATCCATGCTCCGCGAGGGCAGGGGCATCCGTGATGGGCCAGCGAGGTTCGCCAACTGCATCAGGCTGCTCAGCGAGGACAAGGGCGACGAGGTCGCAGGTGGCGACATCAGCGGAAAGGCACGGCCACGAAATGATGTCCCGCCACGAGCCGTGAGCACGCTGCTTGGCGGCGCATTGGTGCTGCTGTACGTATTCGGTGGCGCAAATACCGACCCCCCTGACGCCATCGTTGACCCCTGCGCTGGTTGGGTTGGAGGGGCAAACCCCGGGGCCTGCCCAGAGAAGCCCGCGATGTCGTACAAGCTCCCGAGCACGCCCGACCCTTGTCGCCAGTGCGGTTCATTGATGCGGAGATAGTCTTGCCAGCGTTCCCGGTCCCTGCCGACCGCTTCGGTGTAGAGGCGCTCCTTGCGCGCCGCTTCCTCGCGTTGGAGCCGTGCTTGTTCCTCACGCCACCGTCGTTCCTCGGCGAGTTGGGCCTCGCGTTCCCGACGCGCCTCGGCGAGTTGGGCATCGAGGGCGCGCTTCTCTTCCGCGAGCCGTTCGCGCTCGATCTCGGCCGCGCGGGTATCGCCTCGTTCTGTGGCATCTATCGCGCGTCGATTCTGGCCCGCCGCTGCCCGAGTTCCATAGACTGACGATGCCGTGGATCCGGCGATAGCTCCAATTCCAAGGGCGATAGAAGCGGCGGTACCAAGCACCCCGCGCTCGTCATGCCAGAGGTGCGAGAGTCGTGCCCTAATGGCTGGACTGAGCATGGCTCACGTCCTTTCGGAAAATACGCTCCGCTGGGTCATAGCCGAGCCGTGCATAAAACCGGTCAAGTCTCGGATGCCACGATCCGATTTCGACAGTCATCGCCCCGTGGTCGACGGCCCAGGCTTCGAAGGCACTCAACAAGTCCTGCGCGACGCCACTCCCCCGCGCACATGGTTCTACCCACCAGACCGACTCGCTCGCCATGCGGGTATTGGCAAGGTAGTGGTCGTAGGCGAGGCCAGCCAATATCCCGATCGGGCGCTGCTCGGCATCGAACGCCATGAGGACGACGCCGCGATCAATCAGCAACATCGTCGAGGTGCGGAGCGAGTCCAGCGTGACGGCTGTGCGCTGGTGATACACGGTGTCAGCGAGAAAGTGCTCAGCCATCGTGATGAGGACGTCGAGGTCTTCAGCAGTGGCCGGCCGAATCGTGTGGGTCGTCACCAGAACAGCCTCAGTCATCGTCATGTTTCATCCGCCACTAGTTGCACGGCCACAAGGTCGAGCGAGTACTGCATCGACTGCGCGCCTCCGCCATCCGCGTAGGTCGTGCTGTACGAAATGGTCGTGGCGTTGCCTGGCCGCACAATAAAGATGCGGCCTTCGCGCGTCGTCGTCGAGTTACCAGTCAAGTTCGTGCCGTTCTCCGTCTGCGTCACGCCGCCTTCGGTGTGGGTGATGGTGAGCCGGATTTCTCCGCTGACGCTCCCGGCGCGCGTCACGCGCAGGGTGGTGTAAATGGCCCAGACCCCTGGCGTCACGGAGCCAATCGGTAGAGCCGTGACCGCGATCGCTGCCCCTTGCGCCGTCCGGCTGACCGCCGCGTGCCGTTCGGGCTTCGCGTTGATGGTCGTCGTCAATCCGGACAGCCAGCGCAGCCAGCGATCCCCGATGACGAACTTCGGCAATGCCCGCGAGCGTGGATCGCGAGGGTCTGGCCTCGCAATCGCGTCCTCGACGGGTTGCGATGCGTACGCCATCAGTGCCGCCCGACGGAGCTCTCAACATAGAAATCAAACCAGCGCGAGGGCGCTGGATCCGTGGTCCAGAGTTCCCATACCCGATCCCGGCCGCTGCCGCACTGGTCCCAGCGCACGCGCGTGGTGTACTCCCCGATCGGGCCCATGCTCCGCATGCGACTCGCGCCCCAGGTCATCCCGCCGTCATTGCTGACGCGTAGGCCTACAAGCGGATCAACGCCTTGCCCAGAGGTCTGCCCAACCCCACGCTCGCATTCGAGTTCGGCTGAATGAAAGAAGATCCGCTTATTTCCCCGACTCGTATGCGGAGTCCGGCGGACCCGTCGGAGTTCCTCCCCCCCCACATCGGTGTACGTGGTGTCCGAGAGCGAGTAGACGCGGAAGCCATCGCTGTCGAGCACCAGATTTCGATTGAACGCGTGTGCATGGAAGACTGGGCGATACTCAAGGAAATCCGCGATGTCAGAATCCCAGTACCCGCGCTGATGCCACTTCCGCGTGGTGGCGTCGTACGCCCACGTCCGATTCGAGGTGGGAAAGGTCAACACATAGAACTTGTGCCCATTGCGGTCGTAGCTCCACCCGATCGCGTCCTCAACGCCCACGGCCGTGTCGTACCCCTGGATAGCCCAGTCCACGGCGGGTGTGCTGATCGGAACCGGGGTGTAGCCGTCCATCATGTAGACAGCGGGGTTGCCCGCCTCCGTGCGTCCGAGCCACGCAATCGTCCCGGCGAAGCGTGTCAGGGAGTACACGGCAGCGATCCCAGTTTGGAAGAAGCCCTCCGGACGTTCGACTAGCGGAAACGGGGAGAGGCCCGCGTTGTACCAGACATCCCCGGTCTTGTCCCCTAACAGGTACACCTCACCACGTGCCACGATCATCGCAATCCACGGGTCTGAGGCGGAGGTACGTTGTGCCGTCTGCGTGCCACTCCACGTGGCGCCGTCGAGGGAATCGGAGAGGCGCATCGTCGAGGTCGCCGTGTTGAGTGACACGAAGAAGCCATCGAGCTGCCCCCCGATGTTCGCGCCAGAGGCAAGTGGCGTCGTGAGCACGTTCGTCGTGAGGTTGAGGATGTAGCCCGATCCCCCCGATGTGACGAACAGTTGATTCCCGCCGTCACCATTCGTGTCAAAGGTGGCGGGGTTACCATCTACAGCCAGAGTGCCGCGGCTCGTGGGGGCACCGGTCGAGTCAAATTCGTAGAGGGTGCGGCCGAACACGGCAAAGAAGCGCCCGTCATGCGCGAAGGCTCCGCGGCCAGGGGTATCGCTGACCGTGGCAAAGGTGGGCAACCCAGGGCAAGGATAGAGCGCCGAGCGAGCTTTATTCCCCTGCGGGACGAGTTCGGGGAACTGGTTGATCGACTGCTCGCCGGCGACGATGCGGCTCTGGCCCTCATATGCGCCGTCTGCGAATCCACTTAGCGCAGGCACGCTACCGACCTCCCGTGCGAATGTTGAACGATCGGCCACGTTGCCCGATCACGAACTCTGAGCGGATGGGTGTTTGCGCAATGATCTTGTTATGCCGCTTGAGCGCGGCCAGTGACCGCCGCGCCCGATACAGCAAGGAGTCCGGTACCTCACGCCCGTTCCGATCCGCAATCTCGACTGCGAGGTTGGTCTTGAACGCCATCGCATAGGCAGGTCGGAGGTTATACGCTGTCCCCGAGACGAGCGAGGTAATCGCTGGGATATAGCTGTAAAGCACGACATCGACATCGCCGTTGTCTGGGATGGGGTGGAAAAGACAATTCCCAAGTCCGGCCACCCATCGCTCGTCGTAGTACATTTTGTCGGGATACGCCGCATCGAGCGTTTTGATCCGTACCTGTTGCCACTGCTCGTACGTATACGGTCGACCCATCGGCTGCTCCACGGGATCGGTCGCATCGTCATCTGGAATACGACTCCAGTACTCGATCCGAGAGGGCCAGTCTTGGTCGAACGTGCCACCGCTCCCGATGGTGTAGGTCTGGGTGCCTGACGTCAGCGAGTAGACACTGCGCGTGACCCCGCTGATCGTGAGCTTCTGCGTGCGCCACTCATCAATCAGATCGGTGCCGATGGCGATGGCATCATCTAGGAGCTCGGCAGAGCCGGGTTCTGTCGGGTCGAGTAGCCCAATGTCACGGCAGGCGGCTCGAGCAAGCTCTTGACCGGTGTAGGTAGGCACAGGGCATGCCTCCTACGGGTCGCACGTTACGTTGACCGTGGCGTTCGACGCACTGGTGCTGATGACGCGGAACCGTCGCGCCACGGCGTTGTTGGGCAGGACGATTGGGGTGTCGGTGCGTAGCAGCGCCGTGCCGACCGTGGCGGTCGGGTTTGTTCCGTCCGCTCGCCACCGCACCGTCTGTTCTGCTTGCACGGAGCAGGTGTTCATCTGCGTGCGCCCCGTCGGGTTCGTTGTCGCAGTGGCAAGGCCAGCGGCCGTCGCCCCGACCGTGATCTGCTCAAAGGTGCCGATCGGCTCCTGCGCCAGTGCCCGCAGTGACCCGATCAGGACGAGGCCGCAGACCGCAGCCCCACCCACGCGTGATCGCCAGCGCGTCATCACGTTGCCTCCAGTTCTGGTGACGGTGACGCGCTAGGCGATGTCAGCGGGCGAGTGCACCCAGCCTGCGTGTTCGAGCCGGACCACACTCGCCTCGCACGTCGAGACATCGAGATCGCCATTCACAGCGGTGTCTTCCACGCGGCGGCGCTCATAGCCATTCGGGTGTTTCTCGTCGACCTTGTGCTTCTTATACATGACGCAGGGGAACCGCTGGAACGGGGCGTCCGTGGCGGTCTGCGTGGCTACTGCGAGTTGTGCCCGCAAGGCGGCGATTTCCGCCTCAGCGTCTTTCAGGTTTCGGGTCTTGGCCATGTCACGCTCCTTTGCGTACGTGTCGATGCGTCCAGGCATGGACGCTGGTGTAGTCGTGGATCATCTGCTGGAGTTCACACGCAACCTCTGTGACACACAGGGCCACAAGGAGCCCGATGAAGCCCCCACTTGCGACCGCCCCAGCCACGACGAGCGGCCAGAAGAGGCGCGCTTCCGCTAGAAGGGTCGAGTCCATTGCTGTCGCCACTGTTCCGTGCCGTATCCAGCCAGGAGTGCCAGCCCCATGAACGCGCCCGCGAACTGTGCGGCGTTCAGGTAGCTGCGTGGTGTTTGTACGATTAGGCGCGGGCCAATCATGCAGAGCATCCACAGCAAGGCCAGTGTCACGAGCGGACGCGTGCGGGAGTACCGCACCGCCAGACCCGCCCACGCCATCATCATCGTGATGCCCAGCCACTGCGTGAGCGGGGATAGGTGATCGACGTCGAGATCGGGTGTCACGCCAGCTGGCCAGAAGACCGTACGGCACCAGTGCCAGACGGCTCCGCTTTGCGCAAGGCCCCACTGCCACCACGTCACCGCGCTGACAGACGTGATGCCTGCCTCGGTATCGACGTTGACCACCGCCCACAAGCCGCCGTACCAGACCACACCGGCCACGATGAGCGCAGCCGCGACACCAGCAGGCATCCACCACGACGCCCACGACGGGGCCTTCTGCGCGTGCTGACGGTGCCACACCATGAGCGGCACCAACAGAAAGACCACCACCCCGCTCGGTTCAGATCCGAGGGCAAACAGGCTCCCACCAGAGATGCCGATCAGCCCAAGCGGACGCCACCAGCGGCCAGAGGCCGCAATGAGCGCCAGCAGCACCCCGATCAAGACGAGTTGCTCGGATCGCGCCTTCGCGTACGCCACCGTCTCAACCATCAACGGGTGGAGCAGCCACAGCAGCACGACGACCCACATGCCCAGCGCGGTCAGTCCGAGCCGGCGCGCAAGGATCGCCAAGAGCAGGCCGATGACGAGATGGCACATGAGATTGAGGAGATGGGCTGCTCGAGGCGTGGGTGTCAGGCGCCACGTGGCATACGTGATCACGCGTTGCCAGCCAGTGGTTGTCGTTGCCGAGGTCAGCGTGGCGCGATCTTCGTACACCCACGCCGCCGACCAAGCCGTGCGATAGGCACCAGCAGTGAGCGCGAGGAGGAACAGTCCGACAGCGAGATGGCGCATCATCGACTCGCCACCTTGGTCGCCATGTTCATGAGTGCCTTCAGCGCGATCAGGTTTTCCCTGGCACGGAGCTCACCTTCGACGTTATCCCACAGGGGCAGATCGGGGGAGTGCCCCGCTCGATGCGCCCGCTCAAACCAGACGCGGGCCTCCTCAAGTCGGCCTTGGGACGCGAGCATGACGGCATGGTTGTTCAACACGCGCGGCTTCTCGGGAGCCCGTGTGACGGCGTAGGCCCAGAGGGTTGGATCTGACGTCCAGGCAGACGCATACCTGTGCGTGGCGCTCGCCAAGGCCACGCTGACGACAGCGAGGAGGGCCACTAGGCCAACGGGCACCTCCCCGCACATCCGCTGAAGGAGTCGTCGCATCGTTACCGCGTGCCAATGCAGACGTACCGCACGGTATCTGGCGACGTAGACGCGACCAGCGTGGGATCGCTGGCGCTCGTCGCCGACCAGGCGTAGATATCCAGCCGCCCGGCCACCGCCGTCACCAACGTCGTAAAGACGGCTGGCCCCAACGCTGGGGCCGTTGCCGTGTGCCGTTGCACCGTGCATCCAGCCAGCACCGACAGATTGGTGGTGACACTCGTTGGGTTCGACCCGTCCAGCGCGGTAATCCCAGCTTCAAGGGCCGCACTCGTCGCTGCAGCGGCTAACACCATCGTCCCAGTAGCGTTTTGCACCGTGACGGTCCGGTCGGCGGTCGGCTGCGTGAACGTGATGGTGGTTTCCGAGGCATCCTCAGTCGTACCTTCGATGATCCACGGGCTATTCGTGCCCCGCCACGTCCACGCGCCGCCAACGGTGTAATCGGCTCCAGGCTGAAACGCCCCACCTGGCGAGTTCTGGGCGAGCACAAAGCCCGCCCACGCCAAGATCAGCACGGCGGTGAACGGCAGCAGGAGCTTCTTGAGAGTGGTCATATCAGACCTCCTGAATACAGTTCACGGTCATGGGGCATACTCGAGCTGCACCCATTGGATAGTGACGTTTGGCCCATCAGTGCCCGAAATCAAAAAGCCAAGGAATGGGACCATCCCGTCACCAGCCGTCAGCGCATCGCCCGTATTCGTGGTTGTCACTGGGACATACAGGGGTGCCTCGTTGTCCGGGCTCGCAGCGGTGTAGTAGAACGTCGGCACGCCCCCGCTGGACATGCAGACCTTGAGGGCGCGACGTTCACCGTCTGCCCATACGACTACGGCGTCGTCATTCTGGACACCGCCCGCCGCTTCTTCGTCTTCGACATCGACATCCCCAGCGGTGTCTTGGATGCCGATGATCGCGTAATCGTCATAGGTTTCGTAGGTGATCGCATCGACGAAGGCTTCATTCTGTCGCCACCCGATGACCAGTTCATCGATCGCGGAGATGTCAGCGACGGTGATCATGGCCGAGATGCACGCGCCATTGGTGCCCACCTCGATGACCTGGTTCAACGCGGCATCGGACACTGCGCCCCAGACAATTTCGACACCTTCGGCGCTCGTTGCGTTATCGCCTGAGATGTCGAGTTCCCCGTTGATGGCGACCCAGGATGATGCCGTTTTGGTTTGCTCTTCGCGATATTCGATTGGGCCGAGTGGAGAGCCGTAGACGAAGTTTTCCTCAGCATCCGTCAGCGACTTCGCCGTGCCGTCGTCCTGCATGACGGCGTGCCCTCCGTTGAACTCCTCCCGGCACGTGAGTTTCCCGCCACAGACAGTGTTCGCAGACAACACGTTCGTCCGATCCGCGTCGCGTTCGACCCAGAACCCCGTGCTCGAGCAGTCATAGATCCGGTTCTCCCGCGTATTGATGAAGGGAAGGAACCGCTCGGTCCCAGCCGTACAGGTGCCAGCGACGTTGAAGTTCCGTCCCTCTTCGGCGTCCAGGACCCACACGATCGCCGTCGTCGGATGCGCCCGAGCAGGTGTGGCGCCTTGCGCCAAGCCCCGCCGGACGTTCCACTCCGTCGTGGACGCGTTGACCGCAGACTGCAACTGCAGCAACTCGCCTTCGACGTACAGATGTTCGCCCGCAGCCGATCCTGATGCGGCGGTCAGCGTGATACTGGTCGCCGTCGCGGTGATGGCAGTGGTAAACGTCGTGTGATCCACCTGCACCTGCGCCTGGACAACGGCCGGGAAGCCGAGTAGCGCCAGCGAGAACCAGATAGTTGCGTTGCGAAGTAACATTTTCATCGTCATGCTCCTCGTGACAGTCCAGTCGGTTACGAACACAATCTGCACGCGAGGTCCTGCCTGATGGCGCCCCATCCGTGCGCCGTGTCCAACCGGCACGGATGCAGGTCGTTGATGATGTCGGTGTCCTTCATCATGCGCACCGAGATGCCGAGCTTCGCGTTCGAGATCCGCTCGGACACCCAGAGGCCCCGAGGCAGGATCAGATCCGCCATCACCAGCGCAAAGGCTTCCTTGTGGTAGACGAGACCCTGGCGCGTGACAGTCGCCGCAGAGCCACTGACCGTACCGAAAGTCGTGATCGCGTCGTTGTCGCCAGGCCCGTTGTCGCAGTTCTGGAACGGCCCAGACGTGACGATTGACGGCGAGATTGGGATCGTCAAGACTCCGGCCGCCGTCGAGTTCACATTGGACGTCACCACGAAGTCCTTGTCGCGGTTCGTCGACTGGTAGGACTGTGGGTTGAGGTCTTCCACTGAGGCGAACTGGATCACGTCACCCAGGCGGAAGTAGTTGGTGATCGAGGCCGTTGCGCCATCCGCAGCGATCGACGCGCCCGTCTGGCCGGCCCCGTTGACGAGCGGGGTGCCACCGAGCGTGCCCACTGTGTGGGTGGCCGCGTTCTCGTCTTCGTAGTACTCGTTGATGCCGAGCGCCTTGCCTTCGATCTGCCCGTTCCGAAAGAAGGCACTGATCTGTTGGCTCGGGTTGAACAACGACGTATTCGCATTCGAGAGCTGGGTGTGCATGTCGGCAGTGAGGATCGCCTTGTAGGGCCGGGGGACTGCCGCTTCCACGAGCTTTGTCTTGGCGAGGCCGTACACGTTATTCGTGGTCGGCACGGTGCCTGGAGTGCCAACGCTTTTGGCGACTGCCCGGTACATGCGCTGCAGCCCGGTGAAGTCGATATTGTTGATGAGCTGATCGACCGCCGGATTGCCGTACCGCTCCATGTAGTCGTCCACCTCCAAGGTGGCGCTCCAGGAGTCGTACTCGAAACCGATGTTGGTTTGGTCGGTGATCGACAGCGTGACAGTTTGGTCGTTCAGGGGCGTGGCATTCATCACGGCACCCACCGTGGCTTGATACCGCTGTGGTAGGCGGAGCGTGACGGTATCGCCGACCTTTACGCCCTTCTGCTTGTAATCGTCGTCATAGTCGCGCATGACGTTGCCTGCGAACACGCAGTTGTTCGTCAGGCGGCGGGCTACTTTGCGCATGATCCAATCGGGGGTCGCAAAGGTGTTGGGGGCGAGGAGAATGCCGGTGGCGTCATCCAGCCCGATTAGCCCGTAACACAGGGCCAAGCTCGTACCGACGAGCAGGACCAGCCACAGGCCGTACAGGACCGTTCGAAGGTGAGTTGTCATGGCTCAGACACTCCGTCTGAGCCCGCACAGGCTACCGAGCGATGCCAGCGAGGCGTTCGCGCGCTCGCTGATCTTTGGCATCTTCCTCCGCCATCCACGTTTCAAACGACTGCTTCGTCGTGGTGGCGGGGCCGGTCGTGCCGCGGGCTCCAGGCGTCCCTGCTGGTGGCCGTGCAGAGGGTTGGGCCTTGGTGATGGGATGCGGCGGCGCAGGCGAGCCACTGGAGGCGCCAGCGAGCCGCACAGAGAGAGCCCCGATCGCTTGGTTGACGCGAATGGGGTGCATCTGCTTCAACGCTTCGAACTCAGCGCGCCCCTCATCGGTGGCGAAGTGTTCGAGGAGTGGAAGCACAGATGGAGCGTGGACGATGGCGTCCCGGATGGGACGAGTGGGGAAGAGATCCGCCAGCACTTGCGCACGGTCCGAATCTTCTCCGAGCCAGTAGAGCAAGTCCCCGCCGTCCTCGAGGCCCATCGAGAGCCGAGCCCGCGCGAGGTCACTCAGAAATGGGGCCGTGGCGTCCCCGTGTTTCGTGGGGTCGTACCACGATGAGCTGATGTCTTTCAGGGCCGCGGCACGCTCGTTCCAGTCCAGTTTCCCTGTTCGCACTTTGTCGAGCGTGGCGACAAGGCGCTGCTCTGACGCATCGGCAGCTCGTGCATCGCCGTCGCTCTGAAACCTCGACTCCACGCCTTGCGCAATGCGCCGTTCCAGTCGCTCGTTCTCTGCGCGATGCCATGCCGACATCTCGGTCCGGTACTTGCCCACCGCCGCCTCGTACTCCTCATCGGTGGCAAACTTCCGATAATCCGGCAGTTCCGGCATCGGTGTTGGTTCGTCAGTGGCGGGCTGGCGCGTGACCGCATCGGCTGATGGCGGACCGCCTCGCAACTTGGCTTCGCTGGCCGCGATCTCGCGTTTGAGGTCGTCCAGGCGTCGCTGATCGGCCTCAAGCTCGCTCTTGGTGCGATGCTTCTGGTGGGTGAGGGTGTCGACTTCGTGCTTGAGCTGGACGGTGCGTTCTTTGAGCGGAACCTTGTTCTTGCCCTTGGCTGGCTTGACGGGCGGCTGTTGGTCAGTGCGCTGTTCTGCGCCGAGTCGACTGGCCGAAATGTGGTCAGCATCCTCTGGCGTCTCGCCGTCGGGTGATGGAGCCTCGACTTCCTCAACGACGACCGTGGCGTCTTCAACAACCGCCGCCGTGGCACCCGCACGATCTGCTGTCGTATCGGGGGGTGGAGTCTCGAAGGCATTCTTGGCGGAAAACGATTCGATGACAAACTCGTCGTCCGCCACGCGGGCGGATTCGTCTGGGGCCGTGCGGGTAGGGTTCTCGGCAGCCATGCAAGTCTCATTCAGCCCAATAAAAAAGGCGCAGGCGGCAACCGCTCGGGTTGCGACCTGCGCCTCGGAGTCGTTCTCGTAAGCGCGGCGAAAAATGAGTCCGCTGAAAGCCTACACCTATTGTGTTTCTTTTAGCAAGCGTTCTTACTCAGAGGGCTCCCGTACAGCCTCCCGCTCCGCTGCCCTGGTGTCAATGCCCTCTTGACGCGCCGCCGTCCGCGTCTCTTGCCCCTCAAGGCGATCTTCGGCCCTTGCGGCAGCGAGATCGTGGAGCCCGACGGAATGCCGCTCAATCTCCTTCGTGCCCTGTTCTTTCAGCAATTGCAACAGGATCTCATGACGCTGCTCCACTGTGGCAAGCATGGCCTCATGACGCTGTGCTGAGTCCTGCTGCATCTGCTGAAGATGGCCCCGGAGCTCCTCAAGCCGTGTATCGGCCTGACTGGTCGCATGCACTTCAAGCATTTTGCTTTGGAGTTTGATCTGCTCCACCTTCGCCTGGAGCGCAGACTTAATCATCGCGATCTCTTTCTGGCCAGCGGCTTTGATCGTGTCGGACTCCAGCATCTTCTGGGCTTCCTGTAGGGCTTGCATCGCCTGTTGATGCTGCGATTTCAGTTGCATGAACCGCCCAAGGAGATGGGGGGGGATGCCCTTCGTATCTTCCTCGTCTGGTTGCATCCGACTCTTGATGAGTTCCGCGATCCGTTTCGACCCTGAGAACCCCATCGCCTCAACCCAGAGATGGGCGTACATGGGCACCAGCTCTGGGGCAGCCGTGGCGAGTTGCGCCATCCCAGCGAGAGCTTCCTCTTGCTTTACTTGCAACGAGCGGTCGACGACCGCCGCGACTTTGAACTCCCCTTCGGAAAAATCAACATACTCAACGTCTTGGTCTTCCCAGACCTGCGGCATGATCGCCTTGGTGGCCTGCTTGCTCCCTCGGCATGTCTGGCACGCCACCATGCCAGCAAACGGATTCCATGTCGTCTGCCGTTGTTCCCCGGTGCCTTTACACGCCGGGCAGGGCACTGGAACCGGATTGCCTTCGGTGTCTCGGATGAACGGGGTCTTGATGATGATCGCGACCTCATCGTCTGAGTTCTCGCCAGACACGTTCAGGATGCGTCCTTCCTTGTCGTAGTAGCTCGGAATGGCGTCAACCAGCACCTTGCCTTCGTAGAGCATGGAGATTGTCGCCAAGTTGTCGAGATAGTTCGATGTGCCGGCCGCTCCTTGGCGTTGCAGTGCCTCGATGGCCTTCCCGCTGCGGTCGTACGGGTTCACCGCTCGGAGTTGTGGGGCCACGCTGCCGGTGACTGCGTGATACATCTCGTGCATCATCCGCAGCAAGAACATGAGCCCTTGAATTTGTGCCTCAGTTTGCTGGCGTTGCGGGGGTGGCGCAGGATTCCCTTCGAGATCCTTCTGTTTGTAGTACAGGCGCGTGTAGTTCGTGACAGGCGAATCGTCCCACATCTCCTCGTAGCCTTCGTCTGTCCCTTCCGCCATGATGTAGGGCGCCCGCGGCATGGTGCCTGCGATCTCCATGGCCGAGGAAATCAGGACGTTGATCGCACGCAGCAGATCCATCGCATTGGCGATGATGCCCTTCCAGCGCCGCTTGCCTTTGACGAAATATTCT
>ERZ1292623.2987-Hain-H51-01um-R1-2987-length-14736-cov-5_pt1 | contig 14736 bp, 18 predicted proteins | sample MGYA00564398_ERZ1292623 | MGnify/ENA primary metagenome ERZ1292623 (study PRJEB36523, sample SAMEA6512633) | groundwater metagenome | collected 2019-01-07 | study: AquaDiva: Metagenomics assemblies of 32 groundwater samples
AGTTGCCTACATGCTAGGGGATTTATTGGATACAGGACCTACGCGTAAGTCCTGGGACATAGCAATAACAAAACAAAATCCCTTATTTAAAGGACAGATAGAAATTCATATATATGAGTATTGTAGCTCAAATTTGGTATGGTGTCAAATCAAGCCATTTGTTTGTCCTTAGACGAGAATAGCCGGATATTCAGACCTTTAGACCTAATTATTCACTACCTGCTAATTATGACGCAAGAAGTTAAAAATAAGTTGACCGCCCCAGAACCAGACGACAGTTTTCTAGACCTAGCTCTCCGTCCGGGATCATTTGAGGATTACATCGGTCAGGAAAATGTCAAAAAAAATCTGGCTATTTTGGTGGGTGCCGCCAGGAAAAGAAAAGAGTCTTTGGAACATATATTGATTCACGGACCATCGGGCCTTGGAAAGACAACTCTCGCTTATATTATTGCCAAGGAATTCGGCAGTGGTATTAGAATCACTTCCGGCGCCGCCCTGGAGAAAGCCGGCGATATCGGCTCGATTTTGACCGGCCTTTCGACTGGTGATTTTCTTTTTATTGATGAGGTTCACCGTTTAAACAAGACCGTCGAAGAAACCCTCTATCCGGCAATGGAAAATTACAATTTAGACATCATTATTGGAAAAGGGACTTCTGCCAAAACTCTTCAGGTAAAACTGCCGCATTTTACGTTAATTGCCGCCACCACTAGAATTTCTCTACTCTCTAATCCGTTCCGTTCAAGGTTTGGGGCTCATTACAAGCTTGATTTCTATAATCAAACGGAAATGGAAAAAATAATAAACCGTTCGGCGAAATTACTTAAAATCGCCTTAGAACCCAAGGCCACCGCTAAAATCGCCGCCTCTTCCCGCCTTACGCCAAGAATTGCAAATCGATTGCTAAAAAGGGTAAGAGATTATACTCAAATCAAAAATTCCGATAAAATAACCGAGGCTTTGGCGGTTGAGGCTCTGGCTTTGTTGGGAATAGACGGATTTGGTTTGGAAGTAACTGACCGGAAAATACTGGCCACAATTTACCATAATTTTAAAGGGGGGCCAGTCGGTCTTAAATCAATCGCCGCCGCCATCGCCGAAGAAGAAGAAACAATTGAAGAGGTCTACGAGCCCTATTTGATGCAATTAGGATTTATCGCTCGGACATCCCGAGGCCGGATGATAACCGATTTAGCTGTTGAACACTTGGGTTTAAAGAACAGGAGCCTTCAGGAAAGTTTAATTTAGAATGAGACTGATTTTAACAGCTATTGTATTTACGGCAACTATTGGTTTAATTTTTATTTATGAAAATAGAAAAATGGCTGGCTTATCGGTTAACACAGGAAATCAGGATTTGGCGGCAGTTTTAAAAACGCCTCAAGTTAAACCCCTGGCAATATTAACCTCAAGTTATAATCCCATTCCTTTGCCCCGCATTACGGCCATTCCTTACCCAGCCACCCCTACCTTAAGTCCGACTAGTAGCCCACAGGCTATTCTAACTACGCCAGCCCCAGCTATTTCACCAACCTCAATTCCTATCACCCCCCAACCCCAAGTAACTCCTCAATCAACCCTCCAGCCAAGCGAAACAGAAATACAAATCCCTATTAATACCCTATCTCTAACGTCGCCCATCAAGCGCGGTAACGAAGCAAAATTAGATATAAAGACGGGGTTATCAAGCTGTAAGTTAGGGGTGGTTTTGCCAAGCGGCGCTATTTCTGGAGCCAGCGGGCTTCAAGGAAATAAAATTCCAGATGCTAATAGTACAATTTCTTGGCAATGGAGGATTGGCGGCAGTACCAAGGCTGGAACAGCTAATCTAACAATAAGCTGTCTGGCCAGTGGCAAAACCATAAATGTCACCTTACAAATGGTAATTACGGAATAGAAAACCAATTATGAGTGGGCATAACAAGTGGCAACAAATCAAGCATAAAAAAGGCATTAGCGACCAGAAAAAAGGCCAGCTTTTTAGTAAACTAGCCAAAAAAATATCAATTACAGCTAGGGATGGCCCTAATCCTTCCGCCAATTATAAGCTCCAAGCAATTATTGAAGAAGCCCGAGGCTTTAATATGCCCAAGGAAAACATTGAACGAGCGATTAAAAGGGCCACGGAAAGGGGCGCGGCGATTTTAGAGACAATAATTATTCAGGGTATGGGTCCGGACTCTGTGGCTATTGTGATTGAGGCAATTACGGATAATCGAAACCGGACAATAAGTGAAATTAAAAATATTTTTAGCAAAAACGAGGTTAAATTTGTATCCGAAGGGTCGCTTAGCTGGATGTTTGATAAAAACTGGAAACCAAATAATCCCATTGAAATATCAGATCAGGCAATTGTCCAAAAGTTAGAAAAACTTTTTGACGAACTCGATGCTCATGACGATGTAGAAAATATATATTCAAATTTACTATGAGAATCTTGGGTATTGATCCTGGGACTTCGCTGATCGGTTATGGCCTAATTGATTTTAACGGCAAAAATTACCAAGTCTTAGATTACGGCAATTTCAGAACTCCCTCTAAGATTATAAACAGATATCGGGTAAAGTTAATATATGATTATTTTGATCAGCTAGTTAAGAAATATAGGCCGGATAAAATCGCCCTGGAAAGTCTTTTTTTCTTTAAAAATAACAAGACAGTGATCGCGGTAAGCGAGGTGCGAGGAGTGTTGCTGTTGGTAGCCGCGAATCACGGCTTACAAGTGGGCGAATATACCCCGCTACAGGTCAAACAGGCGGTCTCTGGCTATGGTCGGGCTGAAAAAAGCCAAGTTCAAAAAATGGTGAAATTAATTCTAGAATTAAAGGAAATTCCCAAGCCAGACGATACCGCCGATGCCCTGGCACTTGCAATTTGCTGTGCAAATACTATAGTGTACTAAAATAAAACACGTCTATTATCTGAAGTTTAAGGTCTAAATACGGTCCCTAAACGGCAGTTACTGGATGTTTCGCAGGTTATGTTAAGCGAAGAGAAATATTTATTGGACGAAATAGCAGAGGAAGAGACCGATGAAGCAAGCATGAAAAAAGAAGACACGGAAGAAGAGAGCAAGGAAGACGACGATGAAGAAGATACTAAGGAAGAGTTAGCCATCTAAACAAAAAACCCTCCGCCTAGGCGGAGGGTTTTTAGTTTAGATGGCTTTCACAAACCGCCTTGGCCCAACTTTTATGACATCGCCTGGATTTACCTTGTTCTCCCAATTTTTCACGGTTTCACCGTTTATGGTTACGGCATTTTGACTAATTAGCCGTTTGGCTTCTGACTTTGATTCAACTAATCCGGAATTAATCATGATCTCTAGTATTCCTTCTTGGCTTTTTAATTTATATTCCTCTATTTTCTCGGGTAGTTCTTTTTTGGTGAAAACCCTTTCAAACTCTTCTTGGGCTTCCCCGGCATCTTTAAGGCCATGGCACATTTTAATCAATTCAAAAGCTAATTCTTCTTTAAGAATTTTAGGATTTTCTCCATTGGCTAATCTGTCTTTAGTCTCATTTAATCTTTGATCAGAAACCTCGGTTGTCAAACCAAAAAACGGGAGTATCGCTTCGTCTGGCAAGGCCATAACTTTTCCGAACATATTCTGGGCCGAATCGTTCAGGGAAACGTAATTGCCTTCGCTTTTATTCATGAGTTTTTTACCGGTGCCGGGATTTTCTAAAAGTTTAGTGGCAATTACAATCTTCTCTTTATTGAGGATAGTTTTCACTAGATCGCGCCCCACTAGCATATTAAATGTTTGGTCGTTGCCGCCAATCTCACCATCCACCCCCATAGCTACAGAGTCGTAACCCTGCATAAGGGGATAAAAAAATTCTTCTAAACTAATTGATTCTTGTTTTTTTATCCTAGTTTGAAACATATCCCTAGCAATCATCTGTTGAACCGTAAATTGCCTTAATAATACCCTAAATTCACTTAAGGTCATCTTCTTAAACCAAGCGCTATTGTATCTCACCTCAAAAGAACCCTTGGGTAATATTTTATAAAGCTGTTTAAGATATGTCTGCAGATTATCTTTAATTTCTTTTTCCGTTAAAGATCTCCTGGTTGCGCCTTTACCGGTAGGGTCGCCGGTTTGAGCGGTAAAGTCCCCAATTAGGGCTATAACTTTATGCCCTAGCTTTATAATTTTTTTAAGCGTTAAAAAATTAGTTATGTGACCTAGGTGGATATCTGGTCCAGTCGGATCAATACCGAAATAAAAAACCAGCTCCTTGCCAGACATTAACATTTCAATCGCTTTTTCTTTGGATGGAAAAACAGATTCAATGTAGCGATTAAATACTTCATTGATTTTTTCTTTATTGGTTTCTACGTTGGAAAACATGGCAACTTAATCATATATTTTTAAAACTTACTTGTAAATATTTGCTTTTTGTGTCAAAATGAGGTTCTATTTAACTCCAAATATGCCCAGACGAAAACATAGGTTTTTGCGGAAAATTATTTATTTCGCTTCTGTTGCCCTGATTTTTGGGGTAGTTTTTATAGTCTCGGCTTTTATCTATTATGCTGGCCAGATTCCTGACCCGATGGCCATTGTTGCCCGCAAGGTAAATGAATCCACAAAAATATATGACCGCACCGAAAATGCGGTTTTATATGATGTCCATGGAGAAGAAAAAAGAACTATTATCCCTTGGGATCAAATTTCTGGTCAGATTAAAAGCGCCACCCTAGCCGCCGAAGATCATGATTTCTACAATCATCGAGGAATAGATTTCAGGGGTATTTTAAGGGCAGCCTATAAAGATCTAACCAGTCTAAGCGCTTCCCAGGGCGGATCAACTATAACTCAACAGTTGATTAAAAAAGCTCTCTTGGGCGATGAAAAGACGTTGGCGCGTAAAATAAAGGAAATAGCTCTTTCTATTGAGGTGGAAAGAAAATTCAGCAAGGATGAAATATTTTGGATGTATCTTAACCAAATCCCATATGGCTCTAACGCTTATGGAATTGAGGCCGCAAGTCAGACTTTTTTCGGCAAGTACGTTAAAGATTTAACCATAGCTGAAGCGGCTCTTTTGGCTTCCTTGCCTAAAGCTCCCAGCTATTACTCGCCTTATGGCAACCACTATTCCGAATTAATTAATCGCCGTGATTATATTCTCCAACAAATGAACGAGTTGGGCTATATTTCAGAAAAAGAATACAAGTCGGCCATCAAAGAAACACCAGTTTTAAAACCCAGCCAAGATATTATTTCTGCTCCCCATTTTGTGATTATGGTTCGTGAATATTTAATATCTAAGTATGGCGAGGATATGGTGGAAAATGGGGGCTTAAAGGTAACCACCACCCTCGATACTAATCTTCAATCAATCGCCGAGGATGTGGTAACCAAATATGGAAAAATAAACGAAGAAAAATATAAGGCTAAAAATGCCGCCCTTACGGCGGCTGATCCGAAAACTGGACAAATTTTAGTCATGGTGGGATCGCGCGATTACTTTGACATTAAAAATGAGGGTAATTTTAACGTAGCCACCGCCCAGCGTCAGCCGGGATCGTCTTTTAAACCATTTGCTTATGCTACCTTTTTAAATAAAGGCTTTACGGATTCAACTATTCTTTTTGATTTAAAAACAGAATTCAACCCTAGTTGCGACCCAAACGGTAATCAGGAATATGATGCTTTTGGGATTAAATGCTACAACCCCCAAAATTATGACGGCGCTTTCCGCGGTCCAGTCACTGCCAGAGAGGCTTTAGCTCAATCGTTAAACGTCCCGTCCGTCCAAGTTTTATATCTTGCCGGCTTGGATAATACCATAGACTTAGCCCATAAAATGGGAATTACTACCTTAAACGACAGACCTCGCTACGGCCTCTCTTTGGTTCTAGGCGGCGGTGAAGTTAAATTAGTGGATATGGTTTCAGCTTACGGAGTTCTCGCTAATGACGGGGTCCGTGAAGCGCCTAGCTTTATTTTAAAAGTTGTTACCGGCGACGGTACTGTCTTAGAAGATTATCGAAAGGACGAAGAGAAAATCCTAGATCCCCAAGTAGCTAGGATGGTTTCAGATATTTTATCAGATAATAAGGCTCGCAGTAAAGTTTTTGGTTACAATAGTTCCCTTTACTTCCCTGACCGCCAGGTAGCCGCTAAAACTGGTACCACCCAAGAAAATAGAGATGGTTGGCTTGTTGGCTATACGCCCTCTATTGTAGTTGGGATTTGGACGGGTAATAACGATAATACCCCGATGACCAAACAAGGAGCTGGCCTTTCTGCCGCCGGACCAATGTGGCACGAATTTATGCTTAGAGCTATGGAAAACTTTCCAGTTGAAGAATTTATTAAGCCAGATCCGTTATTTGTCAATAAACCATTATTAAACGGCAGTTATACAGGTCCGGAAGGTATTCATTCAATTTTATACTATGTAGACAAAAATAACCCCGGGGGACCACAACCCCCAAATCCATCAATTGATCCCCAGTTTAGAAACTGGGAAGCTGGGGTTAGGTCTTGGGCCTTAGCGACCGGCCAAATTCAACTAAACCAAAATAGTCTAAATAACAGCCAGTCTCCGCCCTCTCTTGTTCCTTAATTATTGAGGTTATCTTATTATTATTTGTCTTATTTTTATTTCTTTTAGTTTTGAGAGTATTAGCTCTTTTTTTATGAAAATTTCACTGGCAAATACTTTATTTTTAGTTTCTATTATTAGTTTATCGGCTTTAAAATGCGTGCTAACCACATATTTAGCGTAGTTCTTGTAATCTGCGAATATATCATTTAATATTTTATTTATTTCTTGTTTTGCGGTTTTATTTTCTTTTTCTTTTATTAGAAAGTTTTTCTTCAGTTTGGATATTTTTTTTGATATATCATCCATTTTATTTTCTTAGGGGCATAATAACATAAGTTTGATCTTTATTTTCTTCTCCTTTTAAAACCAGTGGACTACCATCGCCGCTAAAATTAATAATAACATTCTCCGTTGATATTAATTTTAAGCCATCTAGGAGGTAGTGGTAATTAACAGAAACTTCAAATGGAATTTCTTTGGTTAAACACGCGATATTTGCTACAATTTCACCCCGATCATTATTCTGGGCGGTTATTTGGAGATTATTATTATCAGCTTTTAATTTAACATCTGAAATACTTGAAGAAAAAATACTGGCCATTCTGATGTTTTTTTCAAGATTAACCTTATTAATTTTAACCAGAGAAATATATTTATCGGGTATAATTTTTTTATACTCCGGGTAATGGCCGTCAATTAACCTAGATATAAATTCAAACTCATTACCGTAAATAAAAATTTGATTATCGGAAATATTTAAAGATAAATCTTCATTGATATTTTCTAAAATTCTTACAATTTCAATGGCGGTATTTCTGGGAATAATAAAAGATTTACTAACCTCACTATTTAAATTGATAATTTTTTCAGCTAGACGGAAACTATCGGTTGCCGCAAATTCAGCTTTATTTTTATTTATATTTATAAAAATACCGCCAATTTCAGGTCTAGTTTCTGAAAGTGAAGCCGCTTCTAAAACACCCAGTAATCCACCTTTTAAACTTTGGCTATTTATTTTAAATCTTAACTCGCTTTGAGATTTAGGTATTAATGGAAAATCTTTAGTTTCCATCCCTAAAATTTTAGTTTTATAATTATCTGAATTTATTGTAATAATATTTTTATTTACACTTAAAGATAATTTTTCATCATAAATATTATTAAAAAAGTCAGAAAAAACTCTAACTGGCACCGCTATTTCTCCATTTTTATTTACCTTAGCGGGTATCCAATAATTAATGCCGAACTCAAGATTAGTAGCTGATAAACGCAGGCGAGCGCCATCTGTTTTAAGTAAAATTGTATTTAATATCGGTAGGGAAATATTTTTCGAAACTAATCTTTCTATAACACGCAAAGCTGATTGAATTTTCTGATGATTAATTATTATATCCATATATAAATTAAATTTATTATTATCATTATACCTGTTAATATGTTAAAAACTACTAATTCCCCTTTTATTTTAATAGTTATTTGATTTTTATATGTTGATAAACTATTGATAAATTTATTGATAAAAATTAATAACTTTTATATTTTACTTATTTTTATATTTTTACTTAAAATTATCAACAATATTTTCAACATATATATTCACAGGTTATTAAGAGATGATCTCTATAGGATTTTTTAAAAAATTAACCCTAAGAATTTTCAAAAAATTGATAAATCCTTTCTTTAATTAAAACTAATTCTTGTTTAGTTGTTTCATTGGCGTCTTCTTCTGTTTTAATTTTTTCATAAGCGTGAATAGCTGTGGAATGATCTCTTCCGCCAAGTTTTAACCCAATTTCCGGAAATGATAATTTAGCTTCTTCACGGAGAAGAAACATGGCGATTTGACGTGGCCTAACCACTTCTTTCTTTCGACTTCTTTTACTTAAATCAACCGTTGAAATGCCATAAAATTCCGCCACTGATTTAAGAATTGTCTGATGGGTTGTTTTACGATAAGGAGTGCTTAAATAGGCGGCTAATAATTTTTTAACTTCTTTAAGGTCTGGCGTTTTATTATATATCTGACTGAAAGCGATAATCCTATTTAGGGCTCCCTCAAGTTCCCTGATATTTTTTTGAATATTTGAAGCGATATATCCAAGTGAATCATTGTCTATATCAAAATTCTTGTCTTTAGATTTTAATTTTAAGATAGCTAGCCGAGTTTCATAATCTGGTATTCCAACGTCAGCTATCATTCCCCCCTCAAAGCGTGACCTTAATCTAGCTTCAAGGGTTGGAATAGCGCTTGGCGGCCTGTCGGAAGATAAGATAATTTGCTTATTCTTACCATAAAGCTCATTAAAAGTGCCGAAAAATATATCTTGAGTTCTCTCTTTTCCAGCGATAAATTGAATATCATCCACAATTAAAAGATCTAATTTGGCATATCTTTGCTTCATATCTTCTATAGTTTTATTTTTTAAAGATTCGACAATATCTGAAGTTAATCTCTCCGAACTGATATAAAGTATTTTTTTTTCCGGATAATGAAGGATAATATGACTGCCAGTAGCTTGAATAAGGTGGGTTTTACCTAAACCCACGCCACCATAAATAAATAATGGATTATATAGTTTGCCTGGATTTTTGGTGATTGCCATACTGGCCGCATGAGCTAGCTCATTATTTTGGCCAACAACAAACGATTCAAAAGAATACCGTTTGTTTAAATTGGTAACCTTATCAATGTCGCTGTCTAAACGCTCCTCGTTTATTTTTTCAGGTATAAATTGGGAAAAATCCTTTTTAGGTACTAACACCCCTAATCGGCTATTACCTACCATGTATTTTACCTCTCTGGCCTCCGGATAGTAATTCCTGATTACCTTAAAGATTTGTTTATTAAATTTATTCTCAAGCCATTCTTTAACAAAACCATTTGGAACACTAACTAAAACCGCTCCATTGGAGTTAGATATGATATTCGTTCCCTTAAACCAAGTTGTGAAATTTGCCTTGGAAATAGAAACCTCCATTTCGCCTAGCACTGCCTTCCAAAGTTCATTGTTGTCCATAGTTTACGTGGTTTAAAAATTGGCGCGGGTGTTTATAGAAATAAGTATAGATAAATATGAGAGACTGCATATACGACATTCGTTGACAACATGTTTATAAAAAGTGGATTAATATCCAGAACTGATCCTTTATGGGTGCGGGGTTGACGCAATTCATTTTTTTGTTATTATTAAATAAAATAGTAAGCTAAAATATAGAAATAATATGAAAATAACGCTTTATCGGCCTAAAAAAAGAAAAAGAAAAAAAACACACGGATTTTTAAAGCGCATCCAGACAAAAAATGGCAGAAAAGTCCTTGCTCGCCGGCGCCGAAAAGGCAGACATAAACTTACAGTCTAATGCCTTTACCCAAGAAATACCGCCTAACATCAAAAAAAGACTTTAAAGATGTTTTTACTAAAGGAAAGACTGTAAAAAATAGTTTTTTTTATTGCCGAATTTTAAAAAATTCAATTGGCTATGCCCGAATAGCCATTGTTGTGCCAAATAAAACTGTAAAAAGTTCAGTTTCAAGGAATAGGATTCGCCGCTTAGTGTCAGAAGCGTTAAGAGATTTTAAATTTCAATTTTATCCCTTAGATATTGTTATTGTCTGGTCTGGAGACATCGTAAACAAGTTACATAAAGAAATCAAGAGTGAAATTGATAAAGTCATCAATAAAATTATCAGTCAATGAATATTAAGGATATAATTATAAAAATAATATCATTTTATCAGAAAACGTTATCGCCAGATCACGGTTTATTTTTTGTTACAGACATACGCTGCCGTTTTTATCCCTCATGTTCAGAATATACCAAGCAGTCTATTGGAAAATACGGCGTGTTGAGGGGCATTAGCAGGGGTTTGCTAAGAATTATCCGGTGTAATCCCCTTTGTGAGGGCGGAGTTGACCACCCATGATCCAAATTTTCAATCAAATTTTATATCAGCCAATTTTTAATCTTCTTGTTTTTATATACAACATTCTGCCGGGATCAGATTTTGGCGTGGCCATTGTAACGCTGACTATCCTAATACGTTTTTTATTTATTCCCTTATCGATTAAAACTCTACGTTCCCAAAGGGAGATGGCTAAACTTCAACCTAAGCTCAAAGAACTTCAGGACAAGCATAAAAACGACAAGCAAGCCATAGGTCAGGCAACGATGGCTTTATATAAAGAGCATAAAGTAAATCCCTTTAGCGGCTGTCTGCCGCTTTTAATTCAACTGCCAATCCTCATTGCTCTTTATCAGGCATTTAACTATAGTCTGGACCCGAAAAGCCTGGATATTCTTTATCCATTTGTTAAAAATCCGGGACTAATCAATGAAATTTCTTTCGGGTTTTTAAATCTTTCCACTAAAAACTGGGTGCTTCCTTTAATGGCCGGCAGTTTTCAGTTTTTGCAATCAAAACTTGCAACATCCGCATCGGCTAAATATTCAACTCCTGGTCAAGATGCCACCGCCCAAATTATGAATCGCCAAATGTTGTACTTTTTCCCCGTTATGATTATAGTAATCTCTTGGAATCTACCCGCCGGATTAGTGCTTTATTGGGTGGTAACCACTATTTTTTCAATTGGCGAACAATTATATATCAATAAAAAATACCAATAAAATAAATAAAGCTCATAACCGCATGGATTCGGAAATTATAAAAAATAAAATAATTGAAACAGCTAAGGATGTGCTTCAAAAAGCCGGTTTTGAAGGCGAAATTAAAATAATCAGCACTGGCTTTGACAATAACTCATTTCCCGTAGTTTCCGTTGAGTCAGAAAAGGATTTAAGCATGCTTATTGGGCGCAACGGCCAAAACCTTAACGCTTTCGAGCATATCGTCAAAATCATTGCCTCTAAAAAGATTGGCGATCAAGATGATTTAAATAAAAATAATTTTGTAGTTGATGTCAATGATTATCGCAAATCCAGGGCTGTACAAGTTTTAGGCATAGCAAAAAACGTTGCCCAGCGGGTTATAAGTACCCAACGGGCCGAAGCCTTATTGCCAATGAGCCCATACGAAAGACGTTTAGTTCATACCGAATTAGCCAGTTATAAGGATATCCAAACTGAAAGTATTGGCGAAGAACCCCGCCGCCGCGTAGTTATTAAGCCCCAGCCCGTAGAAAACGAAAGCGCCTAATGATTACGCTTTCATATAATTTTGGAATTGCCGCGTTATCCCGCCTGATATTGGGCGGGATAAGTTTAGTTATCATCAGTTTTTTGACTAGAAGTCTTGGCCCGGCCGGCTACGGGGATTACAGCCTAATTTTTGCTTACTTATATATTTTTACAACTTTGGCCGACCTTGGCCTTTATACGATCTTAATAAGGGATATATCCAGGCCTCAAGCCGATGAGTCGGGAATCCTTAGTAATATCTTCAGTTTAAGACTGATGGCTATAGTTTTTTTCTTGGTCGTCGGTATTTTCATTAGTATTTTTCTGCCTTATTCCAAAGATGTTAAAATTGGCGTTATAGCGGCTTCAATTTTTGCCGTTCTATCTTCTCTTTATCAAATTCTAACGGCTGTTTTTCAAAAATACCTCAAGCTTTATTATGTTTCAATCGCCGATGTCGTTGCCAGACTATGCCAATTACTACTGATTTTTTATATCGTAAAAATAGGATATAACTTCCTAGCCTTTGTTTGGGTAATTGTGATTTCTGAATTTATCCATTTTTTCCTTCTTTTTCTGTTTACCCAAAAATTAGTTAAGGTTAATCTTGTTTTTAAACCTGCCTACTGGTTGAAAATTCTTAAAACTTCAGTGCCAGTGGCGATTTCGCTGGTTTTTACTTTGCTCTATTTTAAAATAGATACAGTTCTCCTCTCGTTTATGAAGCCAGCCCAGGATGTAGGGATTTATTCAGTGGCTTACAAGGTTCTCGAAGTGGTAATTTTTTTGCCGGCAATCTACGCGGGCTTATTAATGCCAGCTCTTTCCAGGTATGCCTTGGAAAATATTAGCCAATTTACAAAAACTTACCGCCGGGGTTTTAACGCCTTATCGGTTTTTGCCTTGCCGACTATGGCCTATCTTTTTTTAAGAGCCGATGATGTCATTAGAATTATGGGTGGAGATAAATTTGATCAAGCCGGCAGTGTCCTTAAAATACTAAGTCTGGCTATTATGCTTATTTTTTTTGGAAATTTAGGAGGCAATTCGCTGGTGGCCCTGGATTTGCAGAAAAAAAGCATCTGGATATATTTTGCCGGGGCGATTTTTAATGTTGCCGGCAATCTTCTTTTAATCCCAACTTACAGCTATTTTGCCGCCGCTTGGATCACGGTTTCAACGGAGCTTTTAATCACCATAGCCATGTTCTGGCTTATTAAAAAAGAAACCGGAGTTTCATTGGAAATAAAAATATTTTGGCGTTCGGCTTTGGCCGCAGCTATTACCGCAGCAATTGTATATTCTCTTGATCCTAAATTTATCCAAGCCACCATCCTTTTCTTAATCTACTTCCCGATTTTGTTTATTTTGGGCGGAATCAACCGCGACGATTTGCGCGAACTTTTCTCGCTTAAAGCCGACTCTAAAACCATGGCCGCCATTGAATGACGACTATTTGCCAAGATAAACGCTGTATAGCTTCTGGTCGCGTGAATTTTTAAATATCAAATAATCTTCAAAATTTGCCAGAATCATGTTTTGGACATCAACTTCCAAGACGCCGTTCTTGATATTTTGCGCCAATCCGCTATTAATATTAATAACTTTCAAATTATTATTTTCCAGACAATAAATATTAAGACTGTCCGCGCTCCAATCGCAAGCAGAAGCTTGGGAGCTCATATTTTCTAAAGAGACGCCGCTTTTACTTTGAAGAACATAATAATTAAGTTTAATATCGCCAAATTCGTCCAAATAAGAATAAGCAAAGCCATTGCCGTTCGGTGACGGATTAATTGATAAGTCTTTTTTATTTTCCAAAATTTTACTAAAATTTCCAGTTTCAACATCTAAAATAAAAAACGAATTGCCGTTAGATAAAGCTAAACTTCTTGAATTTATCAAGCCCAAATCCCACCTAAGGCGGGTTTTAAAAATGCTTTTTGAGTTTTCAAATCCGGTATTGGTAATTCTAATCTCTCCCTCGCCGGTAGTATCATCAAAATACAGATAAACAATTTTATCTTCAGTCAGAAATACGGGATCGTTTGTTTTCGAATCAAGTTTTTTTGAAAAACTAGAGTTTAGATCATAATAAATCATCTCGGTATCATTGGAGGCGATTATTTTTTTAGCATCCTTAGCCCAGATAATTTTTTTAAATTTGGGTTTAATTTGAGCGATAATCAATGAAACCAATGTATCCTTACTGGTTAAATTAGAAATCGACACTGATTTTATCTGGCCAGATGAAGGCAGGTAATAATAAATTTCCTTGCCGTTTGGCAGAAGTTTCAGGAAATAACCCTCATCATTCGAAAGTTTTATCGGCCCAAAAGGCGGGCTGTATTTTTCTTCAATTTGGTTAAAGCGATTAATGAGCGAATTATTGGCCAAAGCCAGCTCATCAGTTGAATCATAGCTGATATTTTTTCTCTTGGCAGAACCAATGATCCAAAAAACGCCTAAACTAATCAAGCCAATGACGATGATAAAAGTTATTTTTCTGCTCATAAGCTAAACGACTTTTAATTTTGCACTCCGCGAAGCGATAAACGACCAGATTAAAAATCCGGCGCGCATCAATGGGATAGTATTAAAAAACGGGATTTTTTCCGCCAACGGCCCCCAAATCCACTTTTTAAAATGTTTGCGGCCGGCGGCGGTAAAGCCCAGCATTAAAAATAAAACTAAATCTATGAATAATCCAAAAAGCCAGCCAATTGTGCCGAAAGTAAAAAGCTCAACAATATCGGCCAATAAGCCCAAAACCAAAGCGATCAGAAATATTCCCCAGCCCATTTTTGCCTGTTCATGCTGGCCTGTTTTTTCCGCCTCAAGTAATTTTTGATAGCGCATTCGCTCGAGGACTAAATCATAATGGGTTTGTTCTTCCGGTGTCATTTATTGGCGAATTCTTTTTTGGCGTCCTCAATTTCCAAGATCTGTCTGGGATCAGAGGTGATCACTTGATCTTCGGCGTAAGAAGCGACAACTCGGAGGGCAACGTGATTTTGGCCGGCAAAAAATA
>ERZ1292623.2988-Hain-H51-01um-R1-2988-length-14734-cov-9_pt1 | contig 14734 bp, 20 predicted proteins | sample MGYA00564398_ERZ1292623 | MGnify/ENA primary metagenome ERZ1292623 (study PRJEB36523, sample SAMEA6512633) | groundwater metagenome | collected 2019-01-07 | study: AquaDiva: Metagenomics assemblies of 32 groundwater samples
GTGCGACCGTAGTCGTTTACCACGTCCGGTGAACAGAGGCGGAGGGTGATGTCGAGCTTCTTTTCAAAGAGTGCCGGATAACGAGCGTCGTCCATAAATCCTCCTAGTCCTTTGAGCACGCCCTGAGTTGAATGTACGAAATCACGTCACTCGTCGCTTTCGTGGCCGTTGTGCCAGTGGCGACACCGCCGGTCGGGTTGGCGGTACTCAACTCACTGGCTTGAGACCCCGACGCATTGGTATCAATCCCAAACTTTCCCGCTCCTCCCGATGCGCTACTATTCACATTTTCAACATGGACATGGTTCACCACATCCGTATAGGTGTGGGCGTGCGTCTTGTCTTGGAGGTTCGTGAGCGCCGTCCCCACCGTCCCCCCATCGGTGCCGCCTGAGGGAGTCCCGACAATCGCCCGCCCTTGGACCGCCGTGAGTTCGGTAAATCCGGCATTGCACGCCCCGTTGCGAAAGACAATATCGCCAGTCGCCAGTCCGCTGCCGGTGGAATCGCTCTGGCAGGACCACGCACCAGACTGATACTTCATAATCTGGCCTTCATTGCAGGGCGCTGCCCCATCATAGACCGGCGACTGCTTGGCCGCCACCAATACCAGCAGTACGAGAAGCAAGGACGCAACGGTTCTCATCACACCCTCCCAAAGCACACGACTTCCAATTTCGAGGACGCGGTAAACGCCGCCGCAACTGAAAACGTGGCTGTTGTCGTCGTTTCCACCGACTTGATCGCTACAATGTCGGTATCGGACTCCGCCACGCAGACCGGCGCATTAGTAAGCCATGTCTGCGCAAACGTTACGGCGCAGGAGGTCGCCACGCCGCCCGTGCCCACCGTAATCTCCATCACCATGTCGTTGCCCGCGACAGACGGCCCTGTGCCGCAGGCCCCCATTGTGGGGGCTGTACCAGAGGTCACGATATGACCCACATTGTCAATCCGCATTCTCAAGGCTGGTTCTGCGCCGACAATAGCGGTCAGAATGTCCACAACGCCGCCGATGCCGGTTGTGCTGTCTGAAATCGTCCCAGCTGAATCAAACAGAATCTGCGCCGCTTCCTGGTACGTGTTCGCCGCGCCGACGTAGCCATAGCCACTCAGCGTCAGAAGATTATCGTCAGTGGTAATCACCGTGGGGCTGGCGACCGTGCCGCGAGACTTGCGAACGTTCATCGCATAGGCCACCGCATCGGCGGTGCCCTTGGAGGCTTGATAGACGCCTGACGTATAGCGTGCCTGTTCGACTCCACCCACAGCTATCCCGACAAGTGTGCCGACAAACAGACCTGTGTTGACTGTGCTTGTAGTGGCAATGTTGGGCGCGGCTACTGTGCCTGCTGTTCTGAACCGCAAGAAGCTATCTCCCATATCCATTACAGCCACACCACCAACGGCGAAATTCAGCGCCCCACCGTCCTCTGTATACATACCGACATTGGTTGCTCCCGTAAATGAATAACTTGGAGCCGCCGCCGTTCCTAAGACAGCCGACAACACACCCGTACTTGCAACCCGTACTCTTTCTGAACCACCAGCCCAGAAGCCAACCGTATTTGCGCTGGCTTGACCCATCCCCGTGTCGGTATCATTCGCAAACGAATACCCAGGATCAGCCGTCCCTACAACCAGACTGCCTGTCGTCGGGTCAATACTGAGCACATGCGCGCCCCGGTTATAAATTTGAAACGGCGACATCGTTGACGCCGCCAATGTGGAGAGTTTGAGCAAGACTTGATTTGGAATCCCACTGGTAGACGTACCACCAGTCGCCGCAGCCGATTCTCCCAATTCCAACGCCACTTCGCTATCAGTGACTTTCGCCCAATTCCACCGCACATTCCAATCAGCGTTAGCAATGCCCGCCTCATCAGCCGTCGCCGCCGTAATTCCATCAAGCGTTGCTCCCCCACCAGCCGCCTGCCATGTCGGAGCCGACCCGGAACCGTTGCTGGTCAGGACGTTGCCAGCGGCGCCATAGGTCGCCCCTGCAAGACCCCATGCACCGTTTGAGGCGATGCGGAACCGCTCCGCAATGGCCGAGCCCACCACCATCGTCGACACACGCCACACCCCACCGACGCCGGTTGCCGTGTCTGCAATCACGCCTTCCGAGAAGGCTTCCACTTGAACCGCCGTGACGTAGGTGTTCGTCCCGCCCACGTAGAAGGCCGTGCTGATCTGGCCCCCGCTGTCGCCCGTCGTGATGACGGTGGGCGTGCTCACGTCGCCGCGTGACTTGTGGAACGTCAAGTTATGGGACGCAGTACTGCCGATATGCGCGGCCAGACGCACGTTGTCTGCCGTGATGAGAAATGGCGTCTCCAGAAGGACGGTGACCGCATTATTGGCTCGTCGGACTTCCCAGTTCCCCGCATCTGAAATAAACTGATAGACTTGGAAATTGTCTGCCGCGCCCGTGTCAATGAGATCAACCCGTCCATGATTGCTGCCGGTAATTGTGATTGACGAGTTCCCTGTTCCGGTGTTGTTGAATGTCGGAGCGATGCTAAAGACAGCCAACCCACTACCGGTTTCATCGGATATATTCGCTGCAATCCCAGCAGAAGTAGTTAGACTTGTCACCACGCCAGTCGCCGTCTCCACCCGCATAATCCCACTGGACAATGAATCCAATGCCTGTTCTGCATTCAGCGTGGCGTTCGCCGTCTGGGTGATGTAAGTGGCATTGATCGGCGCAGCATTACTCCCGCCACCCGTCGGGTCAAACGTGGCCGGGTTCACCATCCACGGCAGCAAGAGCATGATGAGGCACAGAAAGACCACGCCATACAGGACGTCCTTCTGTTTCGTCGTGACCTGCATCTGTCTATCCCCTTCCCCTCACAATCGCCGTCAGCGTGTTCGCCGCACTCGCCGTCGCCCACGCCGACACAAAGCATTCCCCGTACTCGTTCAACGGGTAGTACATCCCGCCGAAGTTCGGCTCGTAGATGATGTTGTTGGCGATGGCGGAAATCGTGAACGGAAGGTCATGCACCGTTAACGAACTCGCCACGCCGGTCACGGTCGAGGGGGCTTGCGTGGCCCGTACCCGTATCCAGTAGTAGTTAGCTGGCATCGAGGTTGCATGGATGGTATCAGAGCCAATGGCCCAGTCAGCCGGTTTGGTGAACCAGACGAGGGTTTCGCCAGTGGCATAGTTCTCACCCGTCGGAGGCCCAACGAACGTCCCTGACAGGGTAGACCAGCCAACCGCCGTGGTATAGGTCAACTCGCGCACCGGAGCCGCCCCACCATGCGCCGATGCAGAGGCAACGAGAATGGCGAGACAGGAGAACTTGCCGCGTGCGCCCACCATGAACCCGTCCAGGTTCGTCGTCGTCTCCAATGGAAAGTCCGACCGCGCCGTACTTTGTGCCTGTGTCGTGCTGGAGAAATACGTTGGTGTCGTGTTCGTCCAACTGCCCGCCACCCACGTTGGCGTCCCAAAGCGCACTCCCGCCCCGCAGATGTTCGACACCCCGGAGAGGTTTTGCATCTGGAGATACGAGAGTTGGATTTGCCCAGCGTCCGTCGCCTCCGCCTCGTTGCGGTAATGGACGGTCGTATAGGAGGCGGGCACGCCGCCATCGAGCTTGTTGGAATTAGACTCTGGACCGAGAGGGGTCCAGTTGCTATACCGGCGCGGCCATTGATGCTGTTCCATGAGAGCCTCCGTAAACGGTGAGGTGGGGGTGAGTCCCGATCACACCCCCACCGATCACGGGAGACCAACCGTTAGAAGTTGGTTGTCGGGTCCGTCTCTTGATTCCCCAACGTCTTCATCATATGCCGCGCTTGCCGTGTGCTCTGAGGCCCGAACATATGCTTGGGCGTGTAGAGCATTTCCACCGCCGCCACCCAAATGAAGTTGGTGGCGACGTTCGCCAGTGAGAGCGTGGCAAACCGCAACTCCAGGTTTAGCGCGTCCGCGTCAGGATGGAACGACTGGTTGGCAAATCCACCTGTTGCCAGCGGCGCAATCTTGCCATAGCCGCTCCATGTGAGCGCATTGACCGCTGCCGAGGTCTTGGTGGTCGTGCCAAACGCCAGCGAGAGCGCCGTCACCGGGCGCGTGGGTGCCACCCCTGTACGAACCACGGTGCCTGCCGAGTTCTGCATCCCGCCTGAGATCGTGGACCAGTACAGCACCGGGAACGTCGCGGAGGTTGACAACGCGACATCACTCCCCCACAGGATACGGAACGACACCGGCCAGTTGTTGTCCACACTATGCAACGGAACCTGCCACAGAATCGTCGGCGCAGACACGTTATCCCCGCAACTGGCGTAGCGCATGGCCCACAAGCCAGTTGGAGACTTGCCGAGTTCCGTGTACTGCCCGGTGACGTTATTAAACCCGCTACAGAGCGTGGCAATCCCACCGCTGACCGTTGTGGCGAATGTGCAAAAGTCCTTGCCGGTAAAGTACCGCTTCTCCTGCACATAGTCACAGGAATCGTCTCGGACTGAGTTCTTTGGTAGATTCTGCATCGTGACTCCTCCCTGCTCCGGTGGAGCGAGTTACCGCCACGCCATACAGTGATAGGCGTGTCCTGCAAGGTTGATCGTGGTGTTCGTGCCGATCACGAACCCAATGCCGGTTCCAGCGGAGCCGTCCAGCGAGGAGAGGCCCCCGGCCCCTGCCGCAATCGTGGAGAACTGGACATCGCCGCCAGCAGAGCTTGAGGCAAAGTAACCCGTAATGGATGACCCGCCCGTGGCTCCGTTGAGGCCCTGCGACCAGACGAACTCAATGCTTCCGTTCGTCACATCCAGACAGCGCACGTAGGACGGGACATAACCAATGTCCACGTTCACCGCAGTCCCTCCTACGCCCGTGGTGCTGGCGACGACACTCAACAGGTTACGGCTCAGAATCGTTGTAGCCATAGCTAGTCTCCCTTCTTCCCACGCCTGTAGAGTTCGTAATCTCCCAGGGATTCGGTCTTGTACTCCGGCTTCTTAAAGTCACGCTGACGACGCGGAACCCCGCCCCGTTCTGGATCGTACTTCTCACTGTCAATCACACGAATGGTGGATTGCGAATTCTCCAAGACTTGAATGTACTCTTCTGGAGCCGTGGTTTCCTTGCCCATCGTAAAGAACTTCGGCGCATGGCCGTTGATGGACACGGGAACCTGTCGCTCCCCTTGCTCCTCGCCATCATGGACGAGAATCCCGCGCTGGTATCTCCCGACATAGATCGTTTCCTCGTCCCGCCACGGAGCCGGATGCTTCTTCTTGGGGTCGTCCTTCGTGAGTTGGCTGATGATGTTCGCCATACCGCCTCCTTATCGCGTGACCATCGTGTGAGTTTTCATCGTGCGATAGAGGTGGTCCATCTCTGACCGCACTTGCTTGTCGGGACGGATATTGATTTCAGGCTGACGGACTTTCGTGCCTGCTTTGTGCGACTCCAATCCGTCAGCCAGCATCTTCGCATAGGCTTCCGCTTCCTTGCGTTTCATGCCATGCGCCATGACACGCCCATCCAGCGTGACCGCCATATCCTTCTCGTTGTCATTCCACGCCATGAGTTTTCACAATTCCACACAATGTTCCAAGCGGACTATCCAGTTCTCGTTGGTCCGAACCTGCGTGGTTGTGCATTTCCATCCCACCGTGCCAACCTGATCCAACGGGTCAAGCGCACCCGCACTCCCAACCGGCTTCATAAACGTCTTCATGCTCTGGCCGGAGAGCGTGACGGAATTGAAGCCGCGCTTGGAGAAGATCAGCGACTCGTACACGTCCGCTGTACCGCTCGTATTAGTGACGAGTGAGGACGTGCCGCCGCCACTGGTCCGCACCCGTGCGCCAGCCCCCAAGGTGGACGGGTCAGCCGCCACAAAGAAGGCCAGCATCTTGTAGCGACCGATTTCGCCGTCAGCCGCGCCCTTGTAGTCGCTGGAGTAACGGAACCCGTTGGCCCCGCCACCGAAGTTCTGAATCGTCATCAGGGTGCGCGGATGAATGACGCACGGCCATGCTGGAAGGGTCGGCACGGTGCCTTGCATGGTGGACCCGTCGCTGCCGCCCAAGATCATTTCCCCGCCAGCGCTCATCATGGTCCGAATGGCGCGGTCCAGATCGTTTGGGTCCAACGGCGACACCAAATCAGTCCGTGCGGTGCCATTGCTATAGATGACCGTGGTGCCAGCATCAGCCGTATTGCGTTTGATCGCGTCAATCGTGTATCCGGCCTGCTCACCGAGCAAGTCCGTCCACTCGTTGAGAATAGGGTCTTTCGCGGTAAAGCGAATGAAGTCCGACATGGCGATGAAGTCGCCGTACTGTGCGAGCGTGGCTTGAAAGTCCGTCAGGGTCGGGGTGTTGCCACCTGGGGGCACGCCTTCCGACAGGGCGGACAGGGCCATCGCCAAGTGCGCCCACCGGCGCATGATGATGGTTTTGCCTTCGTTGGACGGGAGATTGGTTTTCTCGCTCCACCGGTCAAAGTAGTTTCGGTATTTCGCCCGCGTGAGCATCTTCCGGCTGAAATACGCCTGCGTAACATCAGGCGGCGACGTGAGCGACGTGGTTTCCTGCGTTGAAACGTATGTTGCCATGGGGGAGCCTCCTTCTTCCTACGTTAATTGCCGCGCATCTGCTTTTCGTATGCGGCAAACTCCGCATCCGACTTCGACCAAATATCCGCACTCGTCGCCGGGCCTGACGCCTTTTGATTGGCTCCCCCTGCCCCTGCGACGACCGCAGCCTTGAGTCCTTTTTGAATGTCACTGACCACGTTTGACCGTGTTTGCTGCACCAGACCTTGCGAGGTTTTTCCGCTGGCCTGTAACGCCATGACCGCCGCCATACGTGCCGTCACCGGTCCGTCTGGATACCCGCCTTGGAGAAGGGCCTGATAGACGCCGTTCGCCTGCGTATAGAGCGGCGTGCCCACGGTAAACTCGTGCTTGTGCGGGGCGATGAGCGCGTCCATCTGACTTGCGACCGACTGGACGGCCTGCGTGCGCCCCCACGTCGCCTTCTCGTTCGTTAGGCGTTGCTCCATGAGCTTGTCATCGCACCATGCCACCGTACGAGCATACTTTTCGGCGTTGATCTCGTCCCCGTTCGCCTGCGCTTTCGCCATTTCGCGCAGCATAATAACCTTGTGGTTGGAGAGTTGTTCCGCCGTATAGGTTTCAGCTGGAGGCGTCGCGGTTGTCGTGGTCTTGTTGGCTTCGAGTGACCGACGGATGGCTTCAAGGTGCTGTTCGGCGCGGGCTGAGTAGTCCGGCTGAGATGCGGGCGCGTCAGCAGTGGGCGTGGGGGTCGTCGTCTGAGCGGCAGGATCAATCTGAGGCGTGGCACCATCCGTCGAGGCTTCCTGTATCGGTTGCGCGTCAGTTGTGGTTGTGTCTGGTGCCGCGTCTGTCGTGGCGTCAAACAGGGTGGGGTCTTGTTCGTCTGCCATATGGTTTCCTCCCGCGCAATAAAAAAGGCCACCCCCTCGGTTGAGGAAGTGGCCCACTGGACTTCGAGCGTCCCTTAGACTCGCTGTGCTATCTTACGCAGGCGTCATGTACGGCCCGCGTATTTCGTTAATGCGCTTACACCGTCGGCACTTGATCTCGATCCACTCCAGTTTTCCCTTGCAGATAAAGAGCAATGCGCCACACGGTTCTGAGCATCGTACCTCTTTCCAATTATTTGTCGAATGCGAGGCGATTGTCAAGGAAAAATCTACAAGAGTTTTCATTTACGCATCTTCCTTTGTAGATTCGCGCCTTGCAACGAAATCCTGCGGCCTCAGTTTCGTCATGCGAGGCCCTTTGCCATGCAGTTGCGCGACCGTTTGTGGTCGTTTCCCGTGATCTGGTGGGCGTCCGCGTTGGCGTCCACGCAACTTGTTAGCGAGCGAATGTTGCATCTTCAAGGCATCCACCGAAACTTGAAAGTCATGGATCATCACCCCGTAGTCTCGGAGTTTCTCATGGAACGCTTTGAGCCGCTGTTCATGCGACTCCAAGATCGCTTCCAGTTGCTCTTGCGTGTCGATCTTCATTCGTACCCAGGATTCTTTGATTTGAGTTGTCGGGTGTCCTCATCAAACACATCACGTTGCATCGAACGCCACAGATACGCGACAAAGAGTGCGCCAATTCCGCCGCCAAGGAACGCAGCCACTAACGCATACGCCGTGCAACTGACTTCATCGACCATGGCCTTACCCCTTGTTGACCCCCATCGGTTGTGAACCAGGCTGCCCTTGTCCCGCACCCAACACCTTTGCCAAGTCAGGGTTCGGTGCCCCCATGCCTTGCGTCTTGAGCGCGTGCTTGATCTCCTCCTTGTACGGCACATCGCTGCTGTCCAAGATGATGTTCGGTGGAACCGGAATCCCCACCGCCATAAGTTGCAGGAGTTGAGAAAAGACGGCCTGCCGAGCCGTGGGCGTGGACTCTTGGAAGTCGGTCACGACATCGAATTCAATATCCTTGACCTGCTTGAGTGCCGCCAAGGTCTGTTCCACCGGCACCACCGTTGATGCTGGCTTCATACCCATCTGCTGCATCATGGGGTTCATCTCCTGCAACCGCCGTTCCTCACCGATAATCCGCAGCATCTTCTCCGGCGAGTAATTGCGCTGAATGTTGCGGATGAGTAATTCCCCCACATAGCGTTTCGTCGCCATCCATCGTGACATCAGCGTCCCGATACCGACGAGCCCTCCCGCTTGACGCTTCTCAATGGCCCGTCCACTCACGGTTTTCTGTGTCGTCTGCCCCATGAGTTCGGCATTGAGCCCGCTGATCTGGAGGATAATGGAAATGCCTTGTCCGATCAGTGCGAGTTCATTTTGAATAGCGAGTTGCGTCGAGAGAATGACCGGAGGCGTGGTATTGAACTCACCAAGAAATCCGGCCCGATGGATTTCAGATTTGTACTTTGCCAAGTCCGCGTTCTCGGACTTGCTGAAGAAGATCGGGTCTTTTGGCCCTCGCACCATCCGATCCATGAGCATCGCGTACACCCAGTTGATCTCGCGGTTTGGGTCTTTAATGTCTCGGACAATGCCCTTCATGCTGCTGTAGTCGTCAATGTCCTGATAGGGAATGAACGTCGCCATCGGGAAGCGCCAATCGCCTGTGCTTTCAGGGGCTTCATCCTGTAAGAGATTCCATCCAGTCAGATGCGCGACACGTAAGGCCGTCGTTGGGCGGGAAATAATCTCATACGCTTGCGCGGCCCTCGCGCCGGCCTGTTCGCGGATCATCATCAGCATTTGCTCAGCCGCATCCGCGTTGTGGAATTGCTGGACGCCGGTGGGACCGACCAACCCAACGGCGGAGTCTACGTTTTGGATTTGATACTGGCTAGCCATGGCCGCGCCGCCTTGGTCGCGGATGGACTTGAGATAATCTTCTGCATCCTTTTCCGAGTCCATCCGCATGACGGGCTCCGTACCGGGAGGAGCCGCTTTATTGACCACGACGGTCGCCGTGACCGGCACGCGATACCAATGCTGGAGGATACGCACTTGCCCCGTTTTCTGATCCCAATACAGCGGCTTTTCGTCCAAGTGCTCCGCCGTGGTCGTGTAAGGGTCGTTCAGCATGAGGTCGCTCATGCGAATGGGGTCTATTTCCGAGGCAATCTCCGGCCACCGCTTTTGCGCGTCACGGAACGGCATCCAAAACAGCTTTGTCATGTGCTGCCCGTCGTTCCGGTCGTAGCGACGGGCATACGGGTCGCACGTCCATCCGAGCGGGTCCACGCGGTCAAGTAGAATGTCCCCTTCCACGAGATCATCGCTTCGGTCAAACGTGCGGGACACGTCCACCACGCCGAGTCCACCGATACTCCCTTGACGAAAGACTGCGGACAGGACATCGCGCCCGTCCGTCCGATCCATCGCGTATTTCGCCAACGTGGTCGCGTAGCGTCCAATCGCCTCATCTTCCACGCCACGCGGAAAGTAGCGGTAATCCTGAGCGCGTTCGATTTCGTAGCCGCTCAGGAAGTTGACGAGTCCGAACAGGATATTAAACGACGTGACGGGGCGGTTCTCCGACTTGAGCTTGTCGGCGTCGTAACTGTGCCACATGCCTTCGCCGCCGACGACACAGCGGAGATCGTCCTGCATCGCCATGCGAAACGTCTGCGTCGTGTGCCAGTAATTATCCACGGCACGGCGTATCTGTCCGACTTTATCGCCGTCCTCGTTGAGTTTGTCAGCCTTCAGTTGCGCTTTGGATTTGCGTCCCATCGTGCGCTGTCTCCTTCGTGTCCTCGCTCAGTACGTCCTCAATCGTCACGTCTAAGGCTTGTCCGTATAAATTTCCATGCGTGTGTTGCGATCTGAATTTCGGCCCTTCCTCCCAAAACAGAAATATCCCACGATCATCCCTCCCAAACGTTTTTGACATGCCACACTTGTGACAGGTATATGTCTTAGCGATGAGCCCATCAGGAATGACTGGCGGGAGATGGCGGAATGACATCTCAGTACCCCATCCATCCGTGCGTGCGCGGTTTCTCCATCAACGGATTGTACTTCTCTCTTGCCTTGCGCCACCGCACCAACGGGTCAATAGGCGCAACCACCGTCGGCACTTTCGGCGTGGTATGAATGGACACGGCAAGGTAGGCGAGCGCGTCCATCGCATGATCGTTTCGATCTTGCGGCTCGTCCGGCATGTTTTTCAGAATGGCCCCTCGGTTCTTCTTCCACGCATAGCCGTTAAATTCACGAATCGTCTGTCGGCACGACTCATGCACCCATAATCGTGGTGCGCCTGACACGCCGGTAAACGGATTGCGATGCTCCGCGTCCATGTTCAAGTGCCCGGTGATCCGCGAAAACGCCGTATCCCAGTCTTTTGCGCCTGGAATGGCGTAGATACCGTGCTTGGCGTACTCGTCGGCTATGCTGAACACATGCCCCCCGACCGATTGCGTCGCCGCCCAGCACGCGGAGTCGAGGTACGTCAGCCCGCAAAAGTTCTTCTCCCACCGTTGCCGCTTCTGCTTGATGATGGCGGCGTGGTACTGCACCGGCTTGCCGCCGCCTTCGTAGTGTTCGTCCAGTAAGTACCAGTTGTCGTCCTCGTCCACGGCCCACCACCCAACCGCTGTGGGGTTGGTCAATCCGTGGTCAATGGTTTCGTAGACTTTCCAATGCGGTTGCAGGGGAATCTGCGGCACGACATGGAGAGTCGTGTCGAAACCAGGATAGATTCGTCCAGAAAAAACGTCCCAACAGCCTTCGAGATAGCGTTTTCGAGCTTGCGGAGAGAACGCCGAGAGGAGTTTGTCAATGTTCTCCTGCGTGATAAGTCCAGCCGCAAGTCCATCGTAGGACGTGGCTTCATAGAGCCTATAACCAGGACGACGTTCAGGGGAATCGGGATGGAAGAAGCGCCAAATGTAACTGCCAGTTCCTTCAGGGTTAAAGGCTCCGAAGTTGAAATTCGGGACATAGGCGGGTTCTCCGTTCGGCCACTTCATCGGCCCACTATCGAGCATAATCGGCGTTTTGCGCCGTGTGCGCGTCAGCAGCAAGTCCCACCGCTCATCGTCGATTTCTTCTGCTTGATCCACTGCCGCCCACGTCAGGTTGTAGTTGTTGATGGCGCGGGTTTCCTTCAAATCGCCGTAGTAGAGCATCGAGCCACCGTACTTCTTCTTCAAGACCAGTTCGCCCATCTGGTCGTTACTGCGCTCGATCATCGCCTTAGGGATCATATTGCGAAACTCCGCCATAGTCGTTTGCCGAAGTTCCTTGCCGTCCCACCGGGCAATGAGACCGACCGATCCTGGAAACATATACGAGAGAAAGAACGCCTTGGTGATGAGTCCTGCACTTTTGCCGTTGCACACGCCCCCACCGTACATCTGGCAGGTGTCGAGCATGTTCATCACAAACGCTTTTTGCGTGGGGAGTCGTTCAAGGTCAATGGGGCATTCCCATTGCTGGGGGGCGGTCTTTGCGGTGTGCGCGTGCGCTTTCGCTTTGGGCGGCTTGACGGCCACTCAGTAGTCCTTCTGCGGCTTGAGCCACAGGTCGATGGTATGGCTCTCGCCGCTGGTCAGCACATGCTCGCTGGTTTCCTCCAAGACGAGCCTCACCTTCCCATCTATCAGCATATGCTCATCCCCCACTTTGTCAAAGTTTTTCTTCTGGTCGTCCGTCTGATCGTTCGGCATCGTACTCCCTCAACGCCTGTTCGCGTGCTAACGCGAGGTTCATCGTCCAGGAATAGGCCCGCATGTTCGCAGGGAGTTGTTCGTATGTACAGACACGTCCCTGCCATGATACGAATGTGCCTTTTTTGAAATCTATCAGCATTTGATCCGCCGCCTGCTTCATCGCCTGTTGCGAAACAAACTCACGCATCTCGTCTCGACTGCCAACCATGAGTTCCCCTTACGATGGGAGTTTGAGTTTCTTCTTCATGCGTTCAATCCACGTCGGCCCTCCAGGGCGTGCCTTCGTTGTCGTATCAAGCACCGTCACGAGTTCTTGGACTAAATTCATCGGAACGCCGAACCGTGGTTTCTTGCCATAGAGTTTGAACACGGTCGCACATTGCTCCGGTTCAAAATTAAGATGCCGATGGCTGAGGAGGTCATAATACATTCCCCATCGTTCCGGTGTGCGCTCACAGTAGTCTCGAAACGCCTTCTTTTGCTTCCTGGTGCAGCATCCAACAGCATCCGTCGCCGCGTCAATGTCAGGATACCATTGCGCATAGGGCTCCAGTTTGGAGCACGTCCACCATGTCAACGGCGTCAATCCGGGAATGTCATACTCATAGGTCATCTTGACCTTCATACCGTCATCCCCAGCACCGCGAGAATGAAACTCCACATGACGAGCGACGGGCTCCCCACATGCCGTGGCGGGTCATGGTCAATGTCCAAGTGCCGGTGCTCTTCCGTCAACAGCAGCGGCGGGTGCTGGTGATACCACACCGTGATGACAGGGTTCGGCACCTGCTCCTCCTTCATCTTATCGTGCGAATGAAACGCCTGCGCCTTGTGCGTCGTCGCGCAGAGTGCCTCCCCCTTCGTCTCATGCATCCCGTGGATGGTATAGGCATACGGGCGCTCCTCTTTGCAGGCATGAAAGAACGTCCAGGGAAAGCTCGTCGCTGCAATGCTACAGAGCGTCACTTCCAGCACGAACAGCGCCTCTCCATACGGCCCACCTGTCCACGCCCGCCAGAGCATGTCGCCCAAAAATCCCAGCAGCACCACCGCGCCAATGATTCCGTATTGAAACACCATCTCCACGTACTCGTTGTGCGCGGCGGTAAACGCCACCTGATTGAACCGGGGCCTGGTAAAGGATGGGGTGAGCCGACGCCAACTGCCGGTGCCAAAGCCGAGCATCCGCACCAACCCGTTCTGCGGCCACCACATCTCCCCCAGTACTTCCCGCCAGAGGCGCAGCCGCCCGGAGTCGAACCCTGTGAGTCGTGCAGCCACGGCGGGATGCAGGCACGCGACCGCGACCAGCGCCATCCCCCCAAGTCCCGCCAGCGCCCCATGGCCGAGCGTGGGCTTGAGCCACACCGATCCCACCGCGACCGTGGCTACGGTCACATGCACCAGCCCTTGCGTCAACCACCCCGTCCGAGCGTCCCGGCACACATAGACCGGCACCAGCAACACCGGCAGCAGCACCCCCCACCACGCCGACCCTAGCATCGTCATCCCCAGGCACGCCGCATACGCCAGCGCCGCCATCCCCTGCGCGTGGTTCGCGTTCCCCTGCCCCGCTCGCGGACATACCCGGCTCTCGTCATACGCATACCACCACAACCACACCTTCCGACTCCACATATCCACGTCCCGCGTCTTGGCGTACACCCCCCACGCCGCAATTACCCCTCCTAGCCCGATCAGCACCCCCATCGCTGCCGGCACCCACGCCGTCGTGACCACCTGGCTCAGCATCGCCCACCCCGCCGCCATCATCACCGCCATGACCGGCTGCGCCATCAGCACGTCCGACCGTGGAATCAACGGCCAGCACCCCAGCACAATCACCGCCACAAGCAAACTCGCCCACACGGTCGGCATGAGCACCGCCAGACACAACGCCACCCCCATCACCCACCACCCCGTCCGGTTCCATTGATCGCTCTTGTCCCGCCCGCTAAACGCAATCGCCCCCTGTACCGCCATCACCGCCAGAATGGCCCCTATCACCCACTCCCTCACCACCGCTCCCGCCCCAGCATCCACAACACCCACTCCAGCACCCCCACCACCCCCAGCGTCCACGCCAACCCCCGCCGCCATCCCATCCGCCTCCTCACCAGTCCCCCTCTGCCTCCACCTTCTCCGGTATTACCCGCTCCCACACATGCTCCGAATACACGATCCACGTCCCATCGTATGGCCCACGCCCCCAATACCACCCCCCCGCCTTGTACGCCCCCCGCCCCAGCCTCACCACTAACTCAGGCTTCCCCTTCCGCCGGATCACCCACTCCGCTACGGCCATTACCCGCTCCTCCTATCCCTCCTACCACCCCTCCCAACACCGTCTATGCCACGGCCCACTCTTCTCGTCCGTCCCTGATCGCACAACTACCCTCTCCCCCTCCCGTATCTCACCCCCACACCGACGACACCACTCCCTCTCCTCCCCCTTCTCCCTCTCCTTCTGTGTGTTCATTTTTCACTCACTGGTCGCCGGGTACCAGCCCTTGCCACGCCATCCTCCCCCCTCGCCCAAGCCTACCCGCCCCCC
>ERZ1292623.2989-Hain-H51-01um-R1-2989-length-14734-cov-8_pt1 | contig 14734 bp, 17 predicted proteins | sample MGYA00564398_ERZ1292623 | MGnify/ENA primary metagenome ERZ1292623 (study PRJEB36523, sample SAMEA6512633) | groundwater metagenome | collected 2019-01-07 | study: AquaDiva: Metagenomics assemblies of 32 groundwater samples
GGATTTTTCCGCGAGAAATATCCGCCGCGCGTCAAAATATACACCATGACCGATCCTGCGACCGGACAAGTGCTCTCGTGCGAATTTTGCGGAGGCCCGCACGTCCAACACACCGCCCAAGTGGGGACATTTAAAATCACCAAAGAAGAAGCATCGTCCGCAGGCGTCCGCCGCATCCGCGGCGTGGTGGAGTAGATACTCGCCGGCAAGCCCACGTACAGGGGTTCCACCCCTGTAAAATAGTGGTGGAGTAGAAAAGCTCCGGCCTGCAGGCCGGAGCTTTTCTTTCATGCAGGAAATCTATCGCTTGCGGGGCTTGGGACGGTAAAAGATACCGGCCGCAAACATGCCCGCGATGACTATCGCCGCAATAATATAGAGCGTGGTATCACTCATGGTCATAAGTTATTTTTTGTTCGCTTTAAGACGCATCGCAATCATAAATCCTATGGTGCCCATGACGCCAAGCGTAAGATAAACGATAAGAATTTTTTGGTGAAGCGGCATATGTTTATTCGTGCGCGAGAAACATACTTAATACCAGAAACCCTACCGCAATGCCAGCGCTCGCGAGGAATGTGGACAAGGGGATGGATCCTGCCCCGTTCGGTATAAAATATCCTATCACCAAAGAGGCGACGAGCAGTTTTGAGATATCAGAAAAATATCTCGCGAGTATTTCCAGCTGTTGACGATCAAGTATCACACAACAATCTAACAGATGTCCTTTACACGATACGCCGAGATGTTGGTTGTTGTCAACGCCTTAAAATCCCTTATTTTAAGCCATAGTTTGCAACATATCGGCGTTACAAGCAAAAAAGATTGACACATAAGGCGAGATGTGCTATCCTAGCACCAGAAATACAGGAGCGTTTCCTGTATGCTTTGAAAACTCGGCAAAGGAGTAAGCAATGGACACCGATCGGAAAATGGTTACGATCCTCATGGCCAAAAAATTGCACGACGTGCTGGATGCATTTGTGCAAGAACACGCCGAGGTCGCGCTCTCGCATCTCGGGCTGAAACCCGAGGAATTCAGGGATTACCTTCTTGAGCGCGCGCCGGATGCGATCAACTTGGTGAGAGCGCACAAGAGCGCGTAACCTCTTTCGGCGATTGTTGTGGGTACCGACGCCGTAAAAACTGCAACCCTCAAGCGCATATCAAACGGAACGGATTACGGATTATGGAGGAAATTTTGTGGACGATGAATTAAGACAGCTACAGGAAGAGGCCGAAGCGTTTCGAGCACACGAGGAACATAGGGAGTACCTCCTCACTGTGGTGTGGAGAAACGGATCTATGGTCGAAAAAGTCATAGGTAGCAGGAAGGTGCACAAAAAAGTTGAGGATATTCAGAAGGTTGGACTCGGGACATATGGCTTTGAGAAAGCAAAGCTTTTCTTGGAGATCATCCCATTCCACGCAATCGAGAAGATCGTGGTGGAAGAGCAGTAGAGGAGCTCAGTTAATCCCCCAAGTGCGCTCATAAGCGCAACGTCCTTTTCAATCACATGATTGATGGTGTTGTGGGCTCACGGACGTAAAAAATAGAACCCTCAAAAGATCCTTTGTTTGTGAAGAAAATAGTTCTCACCTGTCAATTCATTTTGACGGTGAGCAGAACAGTGGAGATATTGCAATGTCTCTGATGTTCTGCTCATCACTAAAAACATCCCGCCGTTCCGGCGGGATGTTTTTTATGGCCCGATGTTATCGCGCGACGCCGACTTTGCGCTCCACGCGCGTGAGGCGTTCCCCGTGATCTCTTACTTCTTCGCGAATGTCGGGGAGATCGGAGATATCCTCGTGCAGAAGATCAATCCGGCGATTGACGGCATGAAATCCGTCTCTCATCTCTGTGTGCATGTGTTCCATTTTCTCTCGTATCTCCGCCACGCCACCCCCAACCTGCGCAACATCTTCTTTACTAGCCATGGTTTGCTGTATGAGCGTCGCGAGTCCTTCTATGGTGGTTATTTTCTTTGCCATGACTTTCATTCTATCGGTTGCCACCCGCCTGTCAATGCTCGTATAATAACCGTAATGGCTTATGACATCATCATCAAGGGCGGATTGGTGTTGGACGGTGCCGGTATCCCTGCCGCGGTCAACGACATTGCCATAGACAACGGCAAGATCGTGCATATTGGCGCATTGCCGCGGGCAAGTGCTACCACCGAAATCTCGGCGTCGGGAAAAATCGTGGCTCCGGGCTTTATTGATATCACCAATCACGCTGATACCCATCTCACGCTTTTCAAATATCCCCTGCAGGAGAGCATGGTTATGCAGGGGGTCACCACCATCATCGGCGGCAACTGTGGCGCATCGCTGGCTCCCTTGGTGTCGCGCGAGGCGATTCAGGGTGTCAGCAAATGGGCAGACCTCTCGGACATGGGCATCAACTGGACAGGCATGGGCGAATTTCTCTCTGCTATGGACAAGGTACGCCCCGGAATAAATTTCGGGACATTTGCGGGGTTTGGTACTCTGCGGCGCGGGGTCGTGGGAAATGACACGGGTCCTTTGTCGCTGGAGAATCGCGCCAAGACAGCACTGCTGGCCGAGCGCGCGGTAGAGGAGGGCGCCTTCGGGCTTTCGTTCGGCTTGGCGTACGGGCACGAGCGACTATCCACCGCAGAAGAATTGATTGATGTCGCGCGCCCTTTGTCCCGTACCGGCGGCATTTTGAAAATACATCTTCGCTCCGAGGGGGCCGAGGTGCTGGCGGCCGTCAATGAAGCGATCCAGGTGAGCCGCGAGACAGGCGTGCCCGTCGTCATCAGTCATCTGAAAGTAATCGGCAGAAAATCATGGCCGCTCGCAAAAAAAGCGCTTGACCTCATCGCGTATGCGCGTCTTTCTGGTGTGGGCATCTGGTTTGATGTCTCGCCGTATCGAACGACCGGCTCGCCTCTCTATCTGCTGATTCCTGCATGGGCGCGGAGAGGCGGGCTCAAAGACCTGTTTGAACGCATGGACAAGCAGACAGAAAAAAAGCGCATCCTGGAAGACCTGGCGGAGCGCACATTGCATTACGATCGCATTCGCGTGATTGCGGCGAAACATGCGTCCATTGCAGGTAAGACCATTGCCGAGATTGCCGCGGGCATGGGAATGCAACCCGCGGAGGCATTACTGGAGATCGTCCGCGGCAATGAAGGGCGCGTCACCATCGTCGGGAGGACGATTTCTCAAAAGAACACCGCACTTGCGGTACAAAATCCTCATTCGCTGATCGCGTCCGACGGCTATGGCATGTCTCAAACCGCGGAGACGGCGGGAGGGCTGGTACATCCGCGGTGCTTTGGGGCATTTCCGCACTTTTGGCACCGTTTTGTAAATGATCTGAAGTCGCTGAAGCCCGAAGAGGCAATCGTGAAAGCGAGCGGCGGGCCGGCGCGTCTGCTCGGCCTCACGGGCAGAGGCACGATTGCAAAAGGAAATTTTGCGGATATCATTATTTTTGACCCGCGTCTCATCCGCGACCGCTCCACCTATCACAATCCATACCGATACCCCGCAGGCATGGAGTGGGTCATCATCAACGGCAAAGTCGTCGTTGCCGAGGGTCGCCACACCGAAGTGCGGGCAGGAGAAGTATTGCGAAAAGAGTAATAAATCTTCCGCTTGATACCGACCTGCTTGCAGGTCGGAGATTCATTGACTGACAGTAGCGCTACGAGAGGATAGCGCGGGGGTATAAACACTTTGCAGTCAATCACAAGAACATGGCACGCACAAGGTTATCTAGAAGAAGTATTTGCAGAACTATCTGGACGGCTTTGTTTGGCATCGCAATAACCGATACAGAGACAGCGCGAGATTTTACGCTTTGTTGGGCGCGTTATTAGGAGCTTGAGGGCAGCCAAAAGTGTTGATTTATTCATAATTAAGGGTATTATAGTGCATATGGACGAAAAAGAACAGAAGCAACAGGAATTTAATATCACTTTCAAAAATGGGGCATTAGAGCGCCTAAAGAAAGTTGCGGCTGATTTGAAGATACCCGAAGATCGTCTTGGTGATGTCCTTATCAAGGGATTAAATTTAATTGACATCGCGAAAGAGGGCACTGTTGTAACGATTGAAAAGGGTAGAGAAAAATACGTAATTGATTTACGAAATTTTTGAGTATGTCGAGGCAAAAACAGACATTCAATGAGTTATCTACTGCCAATTTGTCCGCCTTCAGACGAACGCAATGGTTTGAATACGCAAAAATCTTCATCCAGATTTTTTTAATGGCCACCCTTGCGTTGGCTCTATTTGTTTTTCTGATTCTCGTCATTCTTGCTGGGGTTACCCAAAATTTTCTTCCTGATACCGAGGGTGTGCGCTCACTTTCTAAACTCTTTACGGAAATAGCTGGAAATGCTAAAACTGTTGCACTATTTGGACTTGGCTTCTTCTTTCGTGAGTATCTAAATGCTAAATGGGTCGGTGGAAAATAAGGATTTCGGTAACCGATTACTATGAGCCATGGCGGATTACCCGTTTCTGTAGAATTAGGTTATGGGGGTAGGTGTGGAGTTATCCATGTATCTCTTGACTTTGCGATAAACGTACGTTAGTATTGTGTCATACACGCTCCAGCCAGCCGCAAGGCCCGCTGGAGTTTTGCGTTTTTGCTGATACAATTAGAGTATGCCAACCTCAATGGGCGACAACGCCTTCTTTTCAGGCAAAAAAGTACTGGTTATGGGGCTGGGACTGCACGGCGGGGGAGTCGGCGCGGTTGAATTTTTGGTCAAAAACGGGGCGCGGGTGACGGTGACGGATCTGCGCACGCGCCGTGTCCTGGCGCCTTCGGTGAAAGCGCTTGCAAAATACCGCAGTATTCGCTGGGTATTGGGGCGGCATCGGGAAGAGGATTTTCGCACCGCGGACATGATACTGAAAAATCCGGGCGTGCGGCGTGACCATCCGTTATTGCGTTCTGCCGAGCGCAACGACACGCCGATCATGAGCGACGTTGGCATATTTTTCCGTTTGTGCCAGGGCAGGATCATCGGTATCACGGGCACGCGGAGCAAGTCCACGACCACGTGGCTCGTCTGGAAATTTTTGAAAACAAAATATCCCCGCACTCACTACGGCGGCAATATCCGTCGCTCCGTGCTTTCCATTTTGCCGGACATCAAGAAGGACGATCTCGTGGTGCTGGAGCTCTCCAGTTTCCAGTTGCAGGACTTGCTGTATGAGCGCAAAAGCCCATCTGTCGCCGTGCTTACCAACATCATGGAAGACCATCTCAATTGGCATCGGAATATGCGGGAGTATCTGGATGCCAAGCGCACGATTTTCCGCTTTCAGCGCTCTGATGAGGATCTTTTTATCCATAATCAGGATGTGGCGGTACGCCGGCTTACGGCGCACGCCCCGTCCCGCATGCACATCGCATCCATGCCCGAAGCATTGCAAAAAACCGTGGATGAACATATCGGTGGACACTTCCGTCCGGCTGTTGCGTTGGCATTGGCGGTGGGTCGCCACTTCGGCGTGCGGGAGAATGCCATGAAAAAAGTACTGCAACAATTTCGCGGCCTGGAAGGACGGCAGGAAGATATCGGCACCCATCAGGGCGTTCATTTTATCAACGATACGACTGCCACTATTCCTGATGCCGCCATTGCCGCGATTACCCGTTTTCGCAAAAAAGCAGGCAGGGGAAAAATTATCCTCATTGCGGGAGGACAAGACAAAAAACTTGATTTCAGAAAAATGGCAGGCATCGCGGCACGCTTTGTATATGCGCTGATTCTTCTGCCGGGCACCGCCAGCAAAAAGATAAAAGACGAAATGACAAAGATTAAGAATGGCGTCCGGCCGCACCCGTATGACGCCGCGTCCATGCACACGGCGGTACGGGAAGCGGGACGCATCGCGGAAAGGGGGGATTACGTCGTGCTCTCGCCCGGGGCGGCAAGTTTTGGCCTATTTCTCAATGAATTTGACCGCGGGGCACGCTTTATAGAAGCCGTGGAAAAAACGAACAAAAAAAATGCCAAACACTAAGTATGGGGCCACAGGACATCCGATTGACCGCCAGCTCCTCTGGGCAGTGGTCGGGCTTTTTATTGCGGGGCTTCTCATCCTGACGTCGGCATCCATGACGCTCTCATACAAAAATTTTGGATCAATCGGGGGATACGCGCTCCGTCAATTAGTTTTTGGGGGAGGGTTGGGACTAGTTGCTATGCTTATCGCATCGCGCATACCGTATCGCCTGTGGCGTACGTGGTCCCTGCCTCTGCTCCTGCTCTCGTTTCTCCTGCTCGCTCTTCTCTTTGTTCCCCAGCTTGGTTTTTCCGCCGGAGGTGCTACGCGATGGTTGCGGTTGGGACCGATCGCCTTTCAGCCCTCCGAAGTCCTCAAGATCGCATTTATCATCTATCTTGCCAGCTGGCTGGACGCCCGCCGCAGGGAAGTTGCGAGCGTGTCATACGGCATGATTCCGTTTGTCATCATGCTCTCGGTGGTCGGTGTATTTCTCCTTATGCAACCGGATATAGGGACACTGTTTGTCATCGTCGTGACCGCGGGGCTTTTGTATTTTCTGGGCGGGGGCAAAACATCGCAGGTCGTGACACTCATCCTGCTGGGCATCGCCATGTTTTATCTGCTTATCCAGCTTGTGCCATATCGTTTTGATCGCGTGCGCGTATTTCTCAATCCGGGGCTGGATCCGCAGGGCGCCGGGTATCAGGTTGCCCAGGCAAGGATTGCCATCGGGTCGGGCGGATTTTTCGGCCTGGGATTCGGCAGGGGGGTGCAGAAATACCAGTACCTGCCGGAGCCGATGGGGGACTCTATTTTTGCCATATTTACTGAAGAAATGGGGTTTTTGGGCGCCGGTTCCCTCATCGGTCTATTTTTCTTTTTATTTCTCAAGGGGTGCGCCATCGCGCGCAATGCTCCTGACGTATTTGGCAAGCTCTTGGCTGCGGGCATTGCTGTTGGTATCATGACACAAGCGTTCGTCAACATGGCGGCAATTTCGGGACTCCTGCCGCTTACCGGCATACCTCTGCCGTTTGTCAGCTACGGCGGCACATCGCTTGCGGTCATGCTCGCCAGCACGGGTATTTTGATGAATATATCAAGAAATGCCTAAATCCCAAGCACGAAATCCCAAATAAACTCCAATGACCGAAACACCAATCATCGAAACGCGCGTTTGGAATTTGAATATTGTAATTTGTGATTTGTTTGTTATTTGGAATTTGTCATTTGGAATTTAATCATATGCGCATACTTTTTGCCGGCGGCGGCACCGGAGGACATTTTTTCCCCATCCTCGCGGTGGTGCGGGAAATAAAACGCATTGCCGAAGAAGAGCGGATTCTGGATCTGGAGTGCTACTTCATGGGTCCGGACGACTTTGGTATGCCGCTTCTGAAAGACGAGGATGTCGTGCCTGTTCGTGTGCTCACAGGGAAGTGGCGGCGCTACGGCTCCATGGAAAATGCGCGCGATATCGTGCGCATCGCTGTGGGTTTTCTGCAGGCGCTATGGCATATGTTTTTCATTATGCCAGACGCGGTATTTTCCAAGGGCGGATATGGCGCCCTGCCCGCGGTGCTCGCCGCCGCGGTCTTTCGCATACCCCTCATCATCCATGAATCCGACGCAGTACCGGGAAGGGTAAACCGCTTTTCCGGCCGCTTTGCGTCCCGCATCGGCATTGCGTTTCCCTCTGCGGCAAAATATTTTCCCAAAGAAAAAACAGCGCTCGTCGGCATACCCCTCCGCGCGCGCATCCTCTACGGCAACCGTGAAGAAGCGCGCGAAGCGTTTGATCTGTATTCCGCCCTACCCGTGGTTGGCATCATTGGCGCGTCCCAGGGAGCCGAGCCATTGAACAACGCCGTGCTCGGCATCCTCAAAGAACTTACGACCGAGTATGAGATCGTCCATCAGACCGGTGAGAAAAATTTTGCAGACGTACAAGCGGAAGCGAGCGTTGTGTTGGAGTTCGGGCACAAGGAACGGTACCACGCGGTCGGATTTATGGATGAGACAGGCATTCGCGATTTCTATACCGTTTGCGATCTGATCGTGTCCCGCGCGGGTGCTTCTTCTATCCTGGAGATTGCCGCGCGCGGCAAACCCTCTATCTTGGTGCCCCTGTCTCATGCGGCACAGAATCACCAGTGGGAAAACGCTTTCGCCTATGCTACGGAGGGAGGCGCCATGATTTTGGAGGAAGGGAATGTCACGCCACATGTCCTGCTGGCGGAGATAAAAAAGCTTATTGACGACCCCGACAAACGTGCCACAATGAGCAAGGTGGCCATGGCATTCGCCCGTCCTGATTCAGCCGCGGTTGTCGCCCAGGAACTCCTGAAAATGGGTCTGCATTAAAAGGCACGGTTCTCGCGGCATATAGTTTTCGCGACTTGTTCGCTCGTCCAGCGACTCGCTCACGCAGTGTCCGGCGCGCGCCAAATACCAGTAAATATGACAACACTCAAAAATAATTACGCTTTTATTGATGGCCAAAATCTCTATCTTGCCATACGAGAATCGGGCTGGAAATTAGACTACAAAAGATTCCGCGTGTATCTCAGAGAAAAATACGCGGTAGACAAGGCCTATATGTTTATGGGCTTTCTTCCCGAAAATCAAGAGTTGTATAACTTTTTGCAGACAATCGGCTTCGTTCTTGTATTCAAGCCCATTCTTCCCAACACCGGAGAACGCCTAAAAGGCAATTGCGATGCGGAATTGGTGCTACAAGCGATGATTGACTATAATGAGTATGCCAAAGCCCTAATCATAACAGGCGATGGAGATTTCTATTGTTTGGTGAAGCACCTTGACGCGAACGGAAAATTGTTCAGAGTACTGGCTCCATCCCCACATAATTGTTCTGCTCTGCTTACCCGAGTCTCCAAAAACAAAATCGCATTCGTAAGCGATTTGCGCCCAAAACTGGAGTATAAAAGAAAAGAACCCCATAAGGACGAGACCTCATAGGGGGCTTCTCATAGTAACTACATTGTCAAGTATAGCAGATGCGGAAACGGGAGTCAAGCGCTGTTTATATACAAGTATCCAGGTCAAATTTGCTATCCCTATAACACTTTTATGTCAACCCCACGCGTCCGCATAGCCCCAAGTCCCACAGGTAACCTCCATGTCGGTACTGCGCGCGCCGCCCTTTTTAATTATCTTTTTGCCGAGAATCAGAGCGGCACATTTATCTTGCGAATTGAAGATACCGACCTGGAGCGGTCGGATAAAAAGTACGAGCAAAATATTTTTGACGGGCTACGATGGCTCGGCATTAATCCCGACGAGGGGCCAGAACAGGGCGGCCCCCACGCGCCATACCGCCAGACCGAGCGTACAGCCGTCTATGAAAAACATATCAGGCAATTGCTTGCCGAGAGTAAGGCATTTTATTGTTTTCACTCGGAAAAAGAACTGACTGCAGAAAAGGAGCGGATGATGGCCGAAAAACTGCCTGTGCTCCATGGGTGCGCATATCGTGATATGCCTCCGGCGGAAGCCGAAGCACGTGTTGCTGACATCTCTGATTTTATCATTCGTTTCAAAACGCCTCAGGGAAGAAGCATTGTCTTCCCCGATCTCATACGCGGCGATGTCGCGTTTTCGTCCGATCTTATTGGAGACTTTTCTATTGCCAAACGACCGGATGTGCCTCTCTATAATTTTGCCGTTGTCGTTGATGACCACGCGATGAACATTACCCACGTCATTCGCGGTGAAGACCATATAGCGAACACGCCCAAGCAGATACTCATTGCCGAAGCGCTTGGTTTTCCCGCCGTCGCGTATGCGCATCTGCCGCTTATCCTCGGTGCTGATCGGTCCAAGCTTTCCAAGCGGCACGGTGCTATGTCGGTGGATGAATACCGCCAACAGGGGTATCTGCCGGAAGCGCTGTTCAACTTTATGGCGCTTTTGGGATGGAATCCCGGCGGTGATCAGGAGATATTTTCCAAAGAAGAATTGATCAGGAGTTTTTCCCTAGAAAAAGTGCAGAAATCAGGCGCCATATTTGACCTGAAAAAACTTGACTGGATGAATGGGGAATACATCCGCGCGCTTTCTGTTGAAGAATTGTTGGTACATGCAAAAGATTTTCTCCCCAAAAGCCATACTTTATATCCTGCGTCCTATGTTCTCAAGGTACTGGCGTTGGAACAGCCGCGCCTGAAAAAGCTGTCGGAACTTGCCGAGCGGGTGGATTATTTTTTTGGCGCATCGGCGTATGAAAAAGATCTTCTGCGCTGGAAATCAATATCAGATGAGGACATTGCCGTCTCGCTTGAGTACTGCGAACAGATTTTGCGTTCGCTCGGAAAAGGGGCATCCAAAGACACGATAGAAAATACTTTTATGGAAGCGATAGGGGAGGGGGATAAGGGGCCAATCTTGTGGCCCTTGCGCGTTGCACTGTCGGGTAAGAAAGCGTCGCCCGGGCCGTTTGAAATCATGGCGATATTGGGTGTAGATGAATCAATCGGGCGGGTGCAGGCCGCCCTGCAGAAAGTGCGATGAGTCCTTGGAGGCGTATCATAGTGGCGGGTTTTTTATCTACGGCAACGATTGTCGCTGTTTTTGGGTTTTCCTCTCTTGCGCATGCCGAGACGGTTGATGATCTTAAGCGCTCCATTCAGGAGCGCACTAACGAGATACAGCGGCTTGAAGAAGAGGCCAAAAAGTTTCGGGATGAGATTGTGGCACAGCAAGGGCGCGCCAAGACATTGAGCGGGGAGCTCTCCCGCATAGATCGTCTCATCATCGGTCTCAAAAACGACATCACGCTCACCGAGCGCAAAATCTCGGCGCGCACCCTGGAGATCGGTGCCCTCGGCACAGAAATACGGCAAAAACAGGCGGCCGTTGATCGCCTGCAATCGGGACTTGGGGCGGCGCTACGTGTCGTCTCCCAACGGGATAAAGAGCCGATAGTGATGGTACTAGCAAAGCGACCGCGGCTCTCGGATTTTTTGCAGGAACTGGACCAATTCTCATCGTTTCAGGCGAAAATGTTGGGATCTATGGATGCTTTGCGTGACGCGCGCGAGGAACTGGAAGAAAAAAAAGGAGAAGCTCAAGAAAAGAAAACGGAGCTAGAGGAACTGAAGTTTGATTTGCGCGACCGCAAAATCGCGCAGGAGGGGGAGAAACGGACGCGTGCCGAACTCCTGTTGGCTACCAAAAGTCAGGAAAAAAAATACCAGGAATTGATGCAGGAGGCGGAAAAAAAACGTGCGGCCCTGGAGCAGGAAATCCATGCGATTGAGGACAAAATTCGTATAACCATTGACCCATCCCTCCTGCCGTCGCGCGGCGCTGGGATCCTGGGATCACCTCTGCCAAAACCGGTCCTTTCTACGTGTACCAAGGTATTCACTGCTGACCGCGATACTCATTGTATGACGCAGTATTTTGGCTACACGGCATTTGCGGCGGCGGGAGGGTACAACGGGAGCGGACACAATGGCATTGATTTCCGCGCGGATGTCGGTACTGCCGTTTTTTCTGCTGAAGAAGGAGTGGTGGCGGCAGTAGGCGACACCGACATCGGCTGTCGCCGCGCATCATATGGCAAATGGATTCTCGCGCGTCATCCCAATAATCTCACCACGCTCTATGCGCATCTCTCATCCATCGGCGTTTCTGCAGGAGATACCGTAGAGCGGGGGAGTCGTATCGGGTCTTCCGGCATGTCGGGATACGCCACGGGTCCGCATCTCCACTTTTCTGTCTTTGCCACCCAGGGTGTGAGGGTGGAAAACATTCGCTCGCGCGTCTGTGGCACCACCATGACGGTCCCTATCTCCGCGATCAACGCCTACCTCAACCCGCTTGATTATTTATAGGATGTATGCTTTCATAGAAACACACTCTGTTCTCTGACAATTACTTACGACGACAAGAGGAGAATGCATCATGGGATTATTCAGTAGCAGAAGCGTGATGGTAACGGGTGGCGCCGGAGGCATCGGGAAAGCGATATGCCTTGCCTTTATTCGAGAAGGCGCCCGTGTAATCTGCATAGACAGAGAGCTCATAGGACAGCAACTCGTCAGCGAAATCTCCGCTTTTACTCGCCAACCCGAATCTTTTAAATCCTACTTGGCAGATGTCACCGACAGCGAGCGCTGCCGTACCATCCTAGAAGAAAACGGGTACATGCGCATATCTATCCTGGTGAATTGCGCAGGGATTCAGCCCGAAGAAAGCGCTGTTCCGGCGCATGAATTATCGGAGGCAATGTGGGATCGCATACTGGATGTCAATCTGAAAGGTGTATGGCTACTATGCAAATATGCGATTCCGCAAATGCTGGAAACGCCACCGGGCGTGATCATCAACATAGGAAGCGTTACGGCGTCCTACGGAGCAAGAAGTATAGCCGCATATGCGGCGAGTAAAGGAGGCCTTATCGCGCTGACGCGAGCGCTTGCGATTGAGTATGCGCCGCACATCCGCGTGGTTGCGATTTCTCCCGGAAGCGTGGATACGCCGCTTCTGCGCCAGACCATTGTCAAACAATCAAAGCAGCCCAATCCTGATGTAGCAGTGGGGGAACTCGGCTCCGCATATCCCATCGGCCGGATCATCACTCCGGAAGAAGTTGCACACACCGTGCTTTTCGTGGCAAGCGATGCCGCGTCTGCCATCACTGGTACGGAGATACTGGTGGATGGCGGCGTTACGGCTCAAGGCCAGTGGACGATGCGACCAGTATAACTTTCTCTATCGCTTAAGGATTCGTATCAAAAAGCCACCATGGGGTCATATCCCGGTGGCATTTATTTTCCAAGTGCGGGAGATTTACATCCATGGTTTTATGTTGGCGGTTTCAAACTCGATCGCATAATTGGTTGAGGGTACAAACAAGAAGATGGAGTTTGGCATGGTATCAGAATTGAACCATACCTTAAATAACGACGTACTGCCTACTTCTACGTAAAGATTTTTGTAACCTGGTTTGTAAACACCGAGATCTGCCCGACCCCAATTGAGATTTGGCTCATTGGCCACCTCAAAATTATTTTCTACAAAGTGCTGCTTTAGAAGATTCATCATTGCTCTGTGCCATTCTCCACCATGACGTTCTTCATTGGATCCGAGTTTCCAATCAAAATTACCCTCTGTCCAAAGGCCATTGATGTTTTTGCTCATCAGTTCTCGAGCCCGAATTTGGCCACGCAGTATTGACACACTTATGTGGCGCAACATCGCATCTTTCGAAAGGGGAATGGCCGTCGGCTCTTTACTATATTCCTTTCTCTGCTCTTGACCAAAATCGAAACTTTTCATAAGCCATGCTTTTTCTACGGCGATGGCTTTTTCAACAATATGCCATGGTAATCCTTCTTTGTGCTGTAGATTATTCATATTATCTTAATTTGTTACCCCCATGAAATTGTTTATGTATATCTTTCAGACGTTTTGATGTCACATGGGTGTACACTTGGGTGGTACCGATATGCCGATGTCCGAGGAATTCCTGCACCATACGAATGTCCACGCCGTTATTGAGCAGGTCGGTGGCAAAACTGTGGCGGAGAGTGTGGGGAGTTGCAAGAACAGGAATCCCCGATATTTTTGCATATTTTTGAACCAAGAGTTCAATACCTCGCACACCCATACGGAGCGAGTCATCGTGTGGTCCTTTCAGGCGTATAAAAAGCGCCGGATCATCATCCTTTCTTGTTTCAAGATATTTTTTGATCCAAAAGAGTGCTCGCTCGGAAAAATAGACGGTTCGCGGGTAACTGCCTTTGCCGATAATACCCATCTCAAAGTTACTTTTCTCTTTTGCTCCCGCCAGGTGTTTGCGATCAAGCGACATCAATTCGGCGACGCGCAATCCGGTGCTGAACAAGACCTCCAAAATCGCTCTGTCACGTAGTCCTGCCGGTGCCTTTTCTTTCGGTGCGGTAAGCAAGGATTCCACCTGTTCCCACTGCAAGAACTTAACCTGTCGTTCGCGTCGTTCCTTGGGGAGCTTCACTTTTTCTGTCGGCAGGCAGGGGATACTCTTTTCGTGAAAATAACCGAGTAACCCCCGCAGGGCAATCAAATAACGACTTTGTGTAGATGTATGGAGACCGCGAGACGTTTTCCGCATCCGATTTGGAAGGCGCGAAAGCCAGACACGGTACTGCCACATGTGATCTTCAGTCAGCTCCTGCGGTTCCAAATCTGTCAAGTTATTTTTTTTGAGCCATACAAAAAATTGCTCCAGGAACCGTGCATAGTTCTTCCCGGTGGTTGGAGAGAGTCCTTTTTCCACCTCGCAATATTCAATGAAGTCGTTCCTGTATTGTATGAGGGACTTTGCCATATCATATACTACGCTTTACCTACATTATACGAAGTATGGGATAGAGTGTAAAGGCGAGGTTATCCACAAATAAAAAGGGCGGAGAGTTCCCTCCCCGCCCGAACAGTTGTAAAGGGTACTTATACCCTTATCTGATATTCTCCAAAGCGATCTCCCTGGCGCGGTCCATGCATTTTTCGTTCTGGCAACACCGCACCTGTGCAGTTTTGCCACGGCCATCTCCGACAATTGCTTCGATGACGGCCGTATTGGGGCACAAATAATCTGCGCTCCTATTGATACAATCTGTCCTTCCCCAATTTGCCGTCCCCGGTCTGATTGATTGAAACCTCACCTCTGCCATTGCCTGTTCCTTTGCGAGTATTGCACTTCAGGGTAAAATGCGCGAGC
>ERZ1292623.1724-Hain-H51-01um-R1-1724-length-20585-cov-4_pt1 | contig 14730 bp, 17 predicted proteins | sample MGYA00564398_ERZ1292623 | MGnify/ENA primary metagenome ERZ1292623 (study PRJEB36523, sample SAMEA6512633) | groundwater metagenome | collected 2019-01-07 | study: AquaDiva: Metagenomics assemblies of 32 groundwater samples
GAAACCGATCACTTAAAGGAACAGCCACATAGTATTGTGATATTACCACTAAAACCGCACCGATAATGTAATACTTAATCGGCCAAATGTATTCTTTTAATGTTTTTCCGAATATTTTCATTTGGTACCTTTTTTTATATTATATAAGTGGTAAACCACTATTTAAATACTTCTCAAACGCCACCTTCCTCCCACTAACGATGAATTAAAATTGTCTCCTCGATACTTGTTCTTCATTACTCACTTTGTTCGCTCGATAGAACTACTGCCACTAAAATTTAATTGAGTCTAATCTGTGTTAAACTCAATTCAATGTGCTGAAACTTCAGACTCAGCAACTCTATTTGCTTGGTCTCTATAAGAAGGATAGTTTCTTACAAAATCCCTTATCTCTTTCATGTTAATAAAATCATATGGTCCGTAGAACACTTCCACCTCAGAATGGTCGTCTAATATAGTACAAAAATGTCTGATACATTCCTTTCTCAGAATATCAAGGGTCCCTTCTAAATTTCTTCCCGATGGTCCAGAAAACGACCCAATCACTTGAACTATATCGCCCATATGATGATAACAAATAGAGGATATTTAACTACTTTTCGGCACATTGAACTCGTCTCCGCTTCGTTCTAAGCCGTTTCTAACGTTTCTATCGCTTTCTTCACATCTTTACTTTTTTGTATATAAGAACCTACAGAAAAGCGAACAACACCGGATTGTTTCAATAGACCAATGGTTTTATCATTGACTGAACCATCGACTTCAATAACTAATTTTCTATTCCCTCGTAATTGTCTTATCTTGCCGATCATCCCTCTGATAAACGGCGCACCATATTTTCCAGGCTGTACTGTCATCACTAAAACCCCGTCAATTTTTCTCAAATATTTTCTAATCGCAGAAACAGGAACCGAAGGTTTTAATGCTAAAAATATTCTGCAGCGAACTGAATGCACAAAATCAATCAACGCATCAACATTATGGATGGCTTCAGGATGAATAATAAATGTTTTAATCTCAGAATTATGTTTTCTGATAAATATTTCCGGCTGCCTCGTCATTAAATGCGCTTCATAATTGTGTCTTATTAATTTAAAGTCAAACGCTAAAGATTTTTCTGGAACATAAAGTCCGTCCATCACATCTAAATGTAAAGTCGGAGCAATTCTTACTTTGTCAAATATTTTATCTAATTCTTTTTGATTATTTGCTATAATAGAGGGAATTATTTCTGTTTTGTTCATTTTTTGTTTGTAGTTATTAAATTAAAATCTTGCCTGTGATTTTTTCTAAGTTCGAAATTTGTTTATTTTAACTAAGTTATTTTTCGTATTTTGTAATTAAATTAATTCTTCGTTTATGTCTTTTTTCGTTTGTAAACATTGTAAATAAAAATGCTTTAATTATCTTCTCAGATAAATTCTTTGAAATATTCCATCCAGATAAACATAAAATATTCGCATTATTATGTTCTCTTGTCATTATTGCGCATTTAACATCACTAACTGCAACTGCCCTTATTCCTTTAACTTTGTTTGCCGCAATGCAAACGCCATGACTAGAACCGCAGAATAATATTCCAAATGATTTATTTTTTGCTGTTTTTTCAGCAACTTTGAATGCATAGTTCGGATAATCATCATTAGGAGCTAATTTGTGTGCTCCCAAATCTTCAAAATCAACACCTAAACTATTCAAGAAAGGTTTTATTGCCTCTTTTAGCTTGAATCCCGCATGATCAGAACCTAGATACACCTTCATAATGGAATAAAGAGATATTCTGCTTTTAAATGTTACTTTGTATTGACGTAGTAAACCCTCGCTGCCGTCTTATGCCGGATTTTCCTCGTTTAATAACTAACTAAAAAAGTTAGCACCGACTCGGCTTTTAATGATACAACAATCACATGTCGTTGAAGCCCCGTAAGGGACAACCCCCTCAACTCAGCTCACCATGCAACAATCTAAGCCTCGATAATTGGTGCTAACTTTAAATTAAACTTAGTAAAAATCTTCCCATATCTTTATAAAGCAGTTAGAAGTCAAAACCTCATGCCACATACACAAAACATTGAAACAATGCTTGAATACCAGCGAGCAAAGTGGAAAACAGAAGAGCATACAGTTGGCAAACTATTCGATGATGTTGAATCATTAAAAAAAATACTAGATATACCTAAAATAAATGTAAATTCAGGAAGAGGATATGATATATATGTTGCAACTATTCCATTATTCGGTCATATTTACGTTGGTTATAGTTGCAATTACTGCAATAAAAACATAGTGGGAATTCCAAACTTCAAAATAAGCCAATACCAAGACAGCGAAAGAGTAAAAAAAGTTATGCACGAATGTACAAAATGTCACAAAGAATTATACCACAAAATTTACGCAAAACAGCACTAAGATGAAAGAAGAAGTACCAAGAATATTGGTTTGGGCAAAAAATGAAGATTCAAGCTATTCTATAGTATATGGAACTCCAGAACCAAGTGATAAAATTATCCTTCAGTTTATGAGCGATTTTCCAATACAGTACGCAGAAGATATGAAAGAACAAATGCCTGAATATGGCTTATATTCTTTTTATAAAAAATTTGACACCGAAGATGAAATGGCTATTGCATTGAGTGCCAAAGATGACAATCTTGAAATGAAAACACTATGTATTGAACCAAGAGGAAATGTAATATACGAACTATACAAAAGATTGTCAATATACGAAGAATATCTTAGAATGGAAAAAGATATGTCCTTAGCAACTAAACTATCAAACATACTGGGGCAGGATTTAAGTCTGAATAGACTTGAACGAAACAAATATGTTAACAATTAATTATTCAATTTTTTAATTATCTTTTTAATCTGTTCTTCTGTTTTTCCGTGGGCACTCAAGCCTTCTTCCAGCGATTCAACCGAAGCCCCTCCGCAGCCAAAACAGTGAAACCCTTCTTCTGCTAAAATTTCAGCGGCTAAAGGATTAATTTGAATTACTTCCTCAATCTTCATGTTTTTTGTTATTCTTTTCATATTATTATGAAATATGGTTTAGTTATAAATTTATTGATTTTGGCATAATTAGAAATAGATAAAAATTAGCATTAAAAGAATGCCATTCACCAAGCTATTGATAAAATACACAATAAGAGTTCAGGGGGATGCCTAACAACAAAGCTTGAACGACTTCCCATATGCCAGAATTACATCGTGAGTCGGCGTTGCTTTTTAGCTAGTAATTAAAACCAAAATCCAGTCCGAGTGCAAAATATTGAGCGATTTATCCTCAAAAATAAATATCTTTTTATATAAAGACAATTTACTGAATGAAAACATATGGCAATAAATGATGATTTAAAATATTCGAAAGGAACGCAAATTTGCGCGAAATTTGAAAATGTTGAACTTCCTGATGATGGCGGAGAAGCTCTACTTGCAATGAATAGACGTTCTTTGCTGGCAAATGGATTCTCCATACTGGATACTCTAAGTCCTTTACCGAGATCTGACAAAAAACAGACTTTCTTATCAACATTACAAGAATCTCACGACATGGTTATATACAATCCAAAAACAAAAAAATTGTTTAAAGTAACTTACTCCTGCAGTCCTGAAAAAACAGGAGAAGTAGGTTTTGAAGCATTTAAAAAAGAGCTTAAACTTGAACCAACCTTCTATGAAAAAACTCATCCAATTGTAAATAAAGAAATGGTTGCAAAAGAAGAATTTGTTAAATCGATTTCTGAAGGATTTGAAAGATTAAAATTACCGAAAGAAAGAGACCAGTATGTTTCTTGTGTTTTTTTCGATATACCTCCGAGAAAAATCGATGAATTGAGTTTAGAAGGAGTAATTACAGAAGCATTAAGATTAACAACAATTGAACCAATTGGAGAAAATGTACAAAGATATGCCGGGCAAGGTTATACTTATACGGCAGCATCAAATGTCGTATTTGCTGCACATACCTATAATGGATTAGATGCAATTCATGTAAGCATTTTTGGGACAGCTGATGAAATTCTTCCAGTATTTCAAGGGATAGAAGCAGGAGTTAAGTCAAAAACAAAAGACATTACATTAAGAAGAGATGCTTGGTTCTAATATATTGAATTAATTAAAAGTTAGCGTCAGAGATTAGATTAGCACCAGTTACCGAGCGATTTAAATAACAGAAGAAAAGGAGTTCAAGGGGTTGCTCCATACGGGACTTGAACGATAGAAGATAAAATAGAATATAATCGCGAGTCGGTGCTAATCTTAAATTAACTTTTTAGTTAGTAATTAACGAAAATAATCTTGCCGGGGATTTTAGTACAAAGAACTGCACATTTACTTTCCAGTGCTTCCGAATGCACCTGTACCTCTTGCGGTGTCATCCAATTCAGCAACTTCTTCTAATCTTGGCTGATGTATCGGCTGAATGAGCATCTGAGCGATTTTCATATCTTTTTCAACAACAAAGGGTGCATTACTCAAATTATGCAGAACAATCTGAACTTCTCCCCTGTAGCCGGAATCAATTACTCCCGCCATAGTTTTAATTCCTTTTTTAGAAGCTAAACCGCTTTTATCCCAAATTAAACCGACATAACCAGGAGGAATCGCCATTGCAACTCCTGTTTTAATTGTTTTACGTTCGTTTGGACTTAAAACAGTATTTTCAACTGAATAGAAATCCATTCCTGCATCTCCGGGATTGGCATAAGAAGGAAGTTTTGCCGCTGCATCTAATTTTTTAAATTTTACTAACATGTCTAAACTCATTTTATTCTCCGTTCGTTTACTTATATACTTTTTGATTTACTTCAGCACTTTGAATGTCCGCAGATTGGATTTGTACAAGTCCAGCATCCGCTGTCTGCCGCCATTTTTGAACCGCATTCAGGACAGTTTTCGCTAAATTCGATACCTTCTGTTTTAGTTGTTTTTTTTATACTTTCTGAAATTTCTTTCATATCAACTGGTTTTTCAGTTAAACGAGACTTTTCTATCTCGTCGTATTTTTTCAATGCGACACCCAGCGCAGCGGCAATTGAACTTATTGTTCCGTCTTTTGTCGGAACCATTTTTTGCGAACCTATTCCGCCGAGTTGTTCAATTAATCCTTCAATTGTTCCGCCCATTCTTAAGTTTTGTGACATCAGTCTTGAAATTGCTTCTAAATCCGCAGAAACAACTTCTCCTGCTTTTCCAAGCTGGGAAAAAATTTGCTTAGGTTTCCCGTCTTCGCCATAATCTACATGAAGATGCAATACTCCCCACGGAGTTTTTTGTTTTATGTATTTTGAATTCATTAATTCAGGAAGCGATTCAATCTCTCCTCTGGCGAGTCCTTTCTGTTTTGTTGTACCTAAATCTAAAACTTGAACATCTTTGCATCCGTCTCTATAAACGGTAATTCCTTTCAATTTATTTTTCCATGCGGACATATATGCTGTTCTAACATCTTCAACTGTTGCTGAGCCAGACATATTAATTGTTTTGGAAACTGCATTTTCAGTATGTTTTTGGAATGCTGCCTGCATTCTAACGTGCCATTCTGGAGATATTTCCATTGCCGTCCTCATTATTTCTCTTACATCTTCCGGAATTTCAAGCATACCTTCAAGCGTTCCTCTATTAGCATCTACTTTCTTAACTAAATCGTCAGAATAAAATCCTCTTTCTTTTGCAATTTTTTCAAATAATGTATTGAAATAAACTGCAACATCTCCGCCCCTCATAGTTTTTCTGTATGTTACTGCAAAAGTTGGTTCTACTCCGGAACTTACTCCTGCAAGCATACTGATTGAACCTGTTGGTGCAATTGTTGTTCTTTGAATATTTCTTAACTTTTCTCCTGTTTTTTGATAAATACTTATTTTTGTATTCGGGAAAACACCTTTTTCCTGTGCTAATTTTTCACTTGCTTTGTAAGCACGTTCATTTATGAATTTCATGACATTTTCTGCAGTTTTAAGGCCCGCTTCGCTGTCATATCTTACTCCCATTTGGATAAGCATATCGGCAAATCCCATAACTCCTAAACCAACTCTTCTGTTTTTCTTAACACTTTTTTCAATATCTTTAATTGGTCCTCTGCTTACATCATTTACATTATCCATAAACCGTATTATATCGTCCATTGCTGTATCAAGTTTTTTGTAATTTACTTTTTTATCATCAGTTACAAATCTTGCAAGATTTATACTTCCTAAGTTACATGCATCGTAAGGATGCAATGGTTGCTCTCCGCACGGATTTGTTGCATCAAGTCTTCTAGATGGGATTGGATTGTGCTCTGCAATTCTATCTAAAAAAATAACTCCAGGATCTGCAGTTTTCCATGCTAAATTTGTAATTAAATCGAATATTTTTGGTGCGCTTAATTCGACAGCGTTACCATTGAATCTTCCGATTTCTTTGTCGTTTCTTGCATCATAGAGTTTTTCATCCTTTTGATATAAAGAATGTCGTTTTGCTTTTTCTCCAACTTCAGCCCCAGCTTTGTTTTGTTCAATATTTTTAATGAATGTTTCAAACTCTTCTCGAGCGTATGGTCTTTTCTTTGAATTTTTTTCCCATAGTGCTAATTTATAAAAGCCATTGCCTTCCACTTCTTTCATGAATTCATCGGTAATTCCAACTGAAATATTGAAATTTTTCAATTTGCTTTCCAGTGTTTTTGCATAAATAAAATCTAAAATATCGGGATGGTCAATGTTGAGGATTCCCATGTTTGCTCCTCTTCTGTTTCCGGAATTAATTATTTCAGTTTGTTTATCAAACTGTTCGATGAAAGACATAGGACCGGATGCTACTCCTTGAGATTTTTTAACATAGCTTCCTCTTGGTCTTAACTGACTGAAATTATATCCCGTACCGCCACCTTGCTTGTGAATCATTGCTGCTTTTAGAACTGAAGTGAATATTCCTTTTACACTATCTTCAACAGGAAGAACATAACAGTTGAAAAGTGCAATTCCTTTTCCTGTATTAGTAATAATTCTTCCGCCGGGAAGAAATTCTAAAGATGAAAGTATTTTGTAAAATCTTTCCGTCAGATTATCGATGTAAGTCTTATCTTTTCCATATTGACGTTCTGCTTCCGCCATAGTTCTTGCAAGCGTATAAAATCTTTGCTGAGGAGTTTCAATTATTTGCCCAGAATCATCTCTTTGAAGAAATTTTGTTTCCATAATGTGCATGCCATTTCCGGCAAGTCTATCTTCTAATCCGTCATTTACAGCATAACTAGGCAATGCTTTTCCAGAATAAGTTTGTGTATTCGTCATGTTTTACAGCCTCTTTTTTGTCACTTTTGAATGTCAAAAACACACAACCAGTTGTGTTTATTATTCATACCCATACAAGGGGTAGTGTTTTGTTCATTTAACTGGTATATAAAGATTTATAGTTTTTAGAATATATTTCAGAGATTTTATGTTAAATTAAAAGTTAATGACATTAAAGATTAGCACCATTTACCGAGCGATTTAAGGTTAATTTAGAAACAGAGCTGAGAGGGTTGGCTCAACAACGAAGTTGTGCACAGCTCGACAAAGTCGAGATTGTGCCTACGGGGCTTTAGCGATTTCAGATAAAAACACATTATCTCGCGAGTCGGTGCTAATCTTTTTAGAACAACGCCAACTTTTAGTTAATAATTAAACGAAGAAAACTTTGCCGGGGATTTCTTTACGTTTTTATTTAGTTATTAAACGAAAATAATTCGGCAAATGTTTGCTTAATTAGTGTAGTTCTAACAATAGCAATCTTTATAACGAAGTACCATTAAGTGTTTAAAATGACAGAATATTTCGTCGGCAATGCGGTTTTTGAAAACAAAGACGAAGGACCTGCTATAATTTCTTTTGACGGAAAAGAATATCAATTATATGGATTTGGAGTTAATATTGGCGCATTGGCTACAGCAATAACTTCACTCTCTATTCATTATACAAATCTTCATAATGAGGTTCATGTTGAAAAATACAGACCTGCAGATATAACTCCGCTGAATAAAGAAGAATCCCAAGAGTTAAGAACAGCAATAAAGTTTGAAAAAAGAGCAAATAAATCGGAAGAAAACTTAGAGGAGAAAGTATCTGTTTAACGAATATGATAAATGCAAGTGAAATATCGTCTTATTTCTATTGTCCGGTTTGCTGGTGGATTGGCAGAACAGAAGGAGTTAAAATAACGAAAGCCATCGTTGAAGGTAGCAAACATCATCGACACATTGCACACCATACAGAAACGGCCACTAAATCATATTTTGCTCTAATTCTTGTTTTTATTTTAATTTTATTTTTTGTCGTGATGAGGTTTTTATTATGAATGCGATTGATTTGATATTATCAATTTTATTTGCATTATTTATTATTTTATTATTTATTTTAAAAAGAACAAGAGTGCCAAACACTATTTACAAAAATAAAATAAGATATTCTGACCATGCAGAAAAACCAATCAAAGCATTTTTCTCTCATAAATATGGCCTAGCAGGTAAACCCGACTATATTTTACATACAAAAGATGGATTAATTCCTTTAGAGATTAAGAGTACGCCGAAGCCGAAAGAACCATATTTTTCTCATGTTATGCAGGTAATTGCTTATTGTTTTTTAATGGAAGAGCAAAACGGGATTGCTCCAAGATACGCTTTTTTGCAATACAGCGGAAGCAATAAACCCTTTTCAATACAATATACGCAGGAAAGAAAAGAGTTGTTGATTAAAACAATAAATGAAATGAGAGAATATGTTAATATTAATGAATGTCCGGATCCGAATCCAAAAAGCAGATGTAAATTGCATACAATGATTATGCAATAAATCTTATTTCAACTTCCCCAAACTAATCCCAATCAGTCTTATTTTTTTCTTATTAAAAAATTTGTTTAATAATTCCTTAGCTACATTCTTTGCCTGTTCAGCAGAATCTGCATTAGCAATTAATGTTTTAGCTTTCGTAAATGTTGAAAAGTCTTCATAACGAACTTTGATTGTTACTGTTTTGTAAGTTTTAAATTTCTGTTGTCGTAATTGTTCAAATGAATCTTCCGTCATTTCATCCATAATTTTTTCAACAAAATCTTTGTCAGTTGTATCTTTTTCAAAAGTATACTGCCTTCCGATTGATTTTTGCGTCCATTCTTCGACTAATTCAACATCATCAATCCCCCTTGAAGAGTTATACAAATAATGTCCAAACTTTTCTCCAAACCATTCAATTAAATTAGATTTTGGAGTACTTCTTAACTGTTTTATTGTTTCAATACCGACTTCATTCAAAACAGCAGTTGTTTTTGGCCCAACCATATATATTTCATCAACATCCAATGGATCTAAGAATTTTTGCACTCCTGATGGTTGAACAATAGTTAATCCGTTTGGTTTGTTTTTTGAAGAAGCAATTTTAGCAATTAATTTGTTTGGCCCTATTCCAATTGAGCATGTTACTTTTTCTTTCTTTAAAATTTCGGTTTTAATCTTTCTTGCAATTTCTTTTGCTTTTTCATAAGTTTTAGAACTAACATCTAAAAATGCTTCATCGACAGAAACCTGCTCCATTTTGTCAGCATATTTCTTCATTATCTTCATTATTTTATTTGAGACAGAAACGTAATATTCCATATCTACCGGAAGAAATACGCAGTTAGGACATTTTCTATAAGCAATTGCGATAGGCATTCCTGAATGCAAACCGAACTTTCTTGCTTCATAATTGCAAGCTGAAACTACTCCTCTTCCGTTCGGGTCTGCACCAACAACTACAGGTTTTCCCTTCAAATTGGGCTTTCTAACGAGTTCACAACTAGCGTAGAAAGCATCCATATCAACAAGTATTATTATTCTCATAAGTTGTATTAGGACGCATTTATTTTTAAAATTATCTGTTATTTAGCATTTCTAAGAACTTTTGCGGGGAATATCTCAACATAAGCTTTGTATTGAGCATAGGAACATCAAATTGAAGTGGATTAGTACCCGCGTAGTCCATTCTTAGTCTAGATTCATTACCTGTTTCGGGAAATTCGAATCCTTCCATTTTATCCCTAATAGAAAGCCAGTTCTTACTTAAAAAATCTTTTTTAACAATACCGGTAATATAAAAAATATGATGTCCTATGTGATTAAAAAAAGCAACATAATCTGAAATTTTATCTCTTTGTTCGCGTATTCGTTTACCTGAATAAAGATATTTTCCTTCATACTCCCTTTGACATCTAACCCCGAGAGTTTCTTCATTAATTCCGTTTATGTTAAAAATTCGTATATCTTTTTCATCCTGAGATCTTCCCGAATTATGAAATAAGTAACTTCTTGCTATAAATTCTTTTTTATTTTTAAGTAAAATTTCCCTCATTGCTGCTTCGGTGAGATTACCAATAACTAAATCATGCAAATTTACTGAAAATATTTTTTGTTGGTCTTCAGAAAGATGCATATTCGCCAATACTTTATCGGTATCGAATCTATGATAAGGTAAATCTAAATTTTTAACAATTCCTTCTCCGGCATTCAAGTATTCATCTAAAGTGGGGGTGTTTTTTGCTGTAATTTGAGTAAGCAATTTTTCTAAACGTTCTTCTTCTTGTTTTGCTTCATGCAGTGTCCATATCCATCCGCCTTTTCTTTTTTTAACAACATGGTTATGAGGGGTCACATTAAATGATATACCGGCACGTCTTTCTATCTTACTTGAAATATTATCAGGATCTTGAGTCCAAGTTAATTCACTTCCGAGAAAATCCAAAAACAAGCTAGCCTGTTTATTCTCTCGCTTATCATATTCTGTTGCAAGATTATGGTTGAAATAAATTTCTGGTTGTAGAAGATTAGCTATATTCATGACCCAACAAATTGGAACTAACTTTTATAGTTTTGCTTTCATCACATACACTTTATCATTCTTTCTTACTTTGTTTGGAACTTTAATCGTTATGTCCTCTCCTTTCTTTCCTGTTTTTGCCTGTTTTTCTCTAACAAACAAACTTTCTAATTTGAACTGCAAAACCCCCGTTGTTGGTCCTGTGATTAACATTTCATCATTAATACTCAATATTCCAGATTCAATTTTTATCTGTGCAACATTTGGTTTTGGGAAATAATTTTCAATCAATCCAACATAAACTTTTTCCGTTGTTGCTTTAGAACCATAAGTTCCTGACCAATCTCCCAATTTCTTTCCTAAATAATAACCGCCCTGCCAAAATCCTCTATTAAATACAGAATCGAGTTTTTTCGTCCAGTTTGCAATTTTTTCTTTTGTATATGTGTTATTTTCAATGCTGTTTATTGCTTCTTTGTAACATTTAGTAACTTCATAAACATATTCTGGACTTCTTCCCCTCCCTTCAATTTTAAATATTAAAACACCAGCTTGAATTAACTTATCAATGAAACCAATTGTGCATAAATCTTTAGGACTCATTACATATTTATTGTCAATTATTAACTCATCTCCAGTTTCTTCATCAATTACTTTGTATGCTCTTCTGCATGTTTGCAAACATTTCCCCCTATTAGCTGGTTCATTGTATAACGCTAATGACATTTGACATTTCCCAGAAATAGAAACGCACATTGCTCCGTGAATAAACAATTCAATTTTAACTAACTGCTTATTTGGTCCCTTAATATTTTGACGTTTTATTTCTTTTACGATATTTTTTACTTGTTCTAATGTTAATTCTCTTGCTAAAACAATAACATCTGCAAATTTTGAATAGAATTTGACCGCTTCAATGTTCGATACGCTGCTTTGTGTGGAAATATGAACTGGAAGTTTTATTTTGTTTGCATACTGGATTACCGCCATGTCGGACGCTATTACTGCTGAAATTTTTGCTTTCTTTGCCGCATCACATGATGTTTTTATTGCTTTGAATTCATTGTCGTAAACAACAACGTTTAGGGTTAAATATGACTTAACTTTGTTCTTATTGCATATATTTACTATCTTTTTAAGGTCTTTAATGGTGAAATTGTAGGCCGATCTTGCTCTCATGTTTAGTTCACCTATGCCGAAATATACAGAGTTGGCACCCGCCCGTATAGCGGCCATTAACGACTCATACGAACCAACTGGGGACATTATTTCTGGGTTCATAAAAAGTAAGAAATCTAAGCCTTATTTAAAGTTTTACGTTCGTTGTTGGCAAAATAATCAACCAAAGCTATTTAAACCCATGCCAAAAACAGAACTCTATGAAAAAAGAAAACATATACAATATTCCAAACTTAATCACATTATCAAGAGTATTCTTAACTATATTCATCGTCTATGGAATTATCTCAAAAATTGAAATAATTATTATCGCTGTTGCGTTTGTAATCGGAATGTTAACTGATTTCTTTGACGGACAAATAGCGAGAGGATGGAAATTAGTAACTGAATTCGGAAGAAAGTTTGACATGATTGCAGACAGAATTTTAATGATTGGAACTGCTTTGGCATTCATAGTATCTTACAACGGAATAATGACGGCAAACCATTGGATTCAGATTTTTTTAATTATGTCAAGAGAAATTTTAACTGCTCCGTTTTTTTTATACAGCCATTTTAGAAAAAGCGTAAAGATTCCTCGTGCAAAATTTATTGGAAAGTTAACAACTTTCATGCAAGGAGTTGCCTTCCCATTAGTTATTATGGGAATCTTTTATGAGAAATTTGAATTCTCCATATACTTAGCAATTGCAACAGGAATAATTGGAATATTATCTGGATTGCGGCATATGAAAGATTTAAGCGAGTAATTTTGCCATCGGTTCGACCATTAATTGTTGAGCGGACTGCCGTACCTCCCCAGCAAAATATTTGTAGTCGTTTAACGGGTCTCACAATTTGATGGCAAAATAGAATAGTTATTTCTTATCTTCAACTTCTTGTTTAATATTTTCCAAGAACTCATCAACTTTAACTTCTCCAAGAATCTTATTGTCTCTTGTTCTAATATTAATTGTTTTATTCTGCAGTTCTTTGTCTCCAACAACTAGAATATAATTGAAATGCTGCATTTCAGCATCTCTTACCTTCTTAGGAGTGGATTCTGCCCGTTTATCAACTTCAACTCTAAATCCAGAAGTAAATAATTTAGAATAAACTTCATCTGCATAAGAAATATGTCTGTCGGCAATAGGCAATATCCTGATTTGATTTGGATTTAACCATAATGGGAACTTTCCTCCGTAATGCTCTATTAAAACCCCTAAAAAGCGTTCAATTGAGCCTAAAATAGCTCGGTGAATCATAACTGGTATCTTTTTAGTACCATCACTAGCTTCATATGTCGCTTCAAATCTTGAAGGCATGGAAAAATCAATTTGAATTGTTCCGCATTGCCAATTACGGCCCAATGCATCCTTCAAATTAAATTCAATTTTAGGACCGTAAAATGCTCCTTCTCCTGGCTTTAATTTATGCGGTGTTTTTCTTGATTCTACTGCTTTAATCAAAGCATTGGTTGCAATTTTCCATGTTGCATCAGAACCCATTGATTTTTCGGGGCGCGTAGCTATAAATGTTTCAAAAGTAAATCCGAATGTAGAATAAACTTTTGCCGCATAATTAATCATATCTAAAATTTCATCCTGCAGCTGTTCTTCAGAGCAAAACACATGTGCATCATCTTGAGTAAAGGCTCTTACTCTAAATAATCCATTTAATACTCCCGAAAGTTCATGTCTATGAACTAAACCAAATTCTGCATTTCTAATTGGAAGTTCTCTGTATGAATGCATTCTTGCTTTGTAAATCAATAATCCGCCTGGACAATTCATTGGTTTTACTGCAAAATCTTTGTCTTCAACTTTTGTAAAATACATATTTTCTTTAAAATTGTCATAATGTCCTGACTTTTTCCATAGCGATTGATCTAAAATTACAGGAGTGGCTATTTCGCTGTAATTCCTCATTTTGTTTTCTTCTCTCACAAACCCAACTAAGGTTTCATACAAATTTTTTCCTTTTGGATGCCAAAAAATAGAACCAGGACTTTCTTCGTGTGTTGAGAATAAATCCATATCTCTTCCAATTGTTCTATGATTTCTTTTTTCAGCTTCTTCTGTCATTTTAATGACATTATCTAAATCTTTTTTGTCTGGAAAAGAAATTCCATATATTCTCTGCAAAGATTTATTCTTTGCATCTGCTCTCCAGTAAGCTGAAGACATTTTAGTTAATTTGAAAGCTTTTAAGACAGAAGTGTTTAGAACATGCGGTCCTTTGCATAAATCAACAAATTTACCTTGTTTATATGCAGTAATTTTTTCTTTGTCGGTTATTTCTTTGATTAATTCAACTTTGTAAGGATTGTCTTTGAACATTTTCAAAGCTTCTGCTTTGGTTAATTCAATTCTTTCAACTGGAACTTTTCTATCTGCAATTTCTTTCATTCTTTTTTCTATTTTTTCTAAGTCTTCCGGTTTGAAAGGTTGATGGTCAATATCATAGTAGAATCCTTCTTCAACAACCGGGCCTATTGTTAATTTAGCTTCCGGGAATAATTCAACAACTGCATTTGCCAATAAGTGAGCAGAAGAATGTCTAAACACTTCAATTCCTTCCCTATCTTTGAAAGTTAATATTCTTATTTTAGAATCCTTTTCTATTGGGGTTGAAAGGTCTTGGACGACACCATCGACTTCAATGGCCAAAGCCGCCATTGCTAACCTTTCTCCTATTTTCTTAGCTATTTCTAAGCCAGTTACACCCTTTTTAAACTCCTCACCCTTACCATCG
>ERZ1292623.2990-Hain-H51-01um-R1-2990-length-14725-cov-5_pt1 | contig 14725 bp, 16 predicted proteins | sample MGYA00564398_ERZ1292623 | MGnify/ENA primary metagenome ERZ1292623 (study PRJEB36523, sample SAMEA6512633) | groundwater metagenome | collected 2019-01-07 | study: AquaDiva: Metagenomics assemblies of 32 groundwater samples
GGAAACCGCTCTTTCCTAGTGACTGATTTCTATGAAGGAGAAAAACTCGTCGATGGAATGGGGGTTTTCACGGAACCATTCGCACACGGAAAATGGAAAGGTGTTCAATTACGAGCACATGATGTCATACGTCGATTAGAGCCCTATTTTTCCGACGCCCACACGAGCAATATGATATATGATCCAGTGCGCGACAAGTTGATCCTTTTCGATCTTCGTCCAAAGCAAAACCGCTAACCTAATTAAGCGCCCGGTTTCAAGAATAGTATGATCAACCAAGAGATCGCATCCATGTTCTACGAAATGGCCGACCTATTGGACATTTTAGGGGTGGAATGGAAGCCCCTCGCTTTCCGGAAAGCCGCACGCACCCTCGAAACGTACCCGGAGCCCATTGAGGAAGTGGTGAAGAAGAAAGGAATCAAGGGCGTGATGGAACTCCCGGGAGTAGGGGAAGGCATTGGGAAGAAGATTGTGGAATACGTGGAAACGGGGAAGATGAAAGAGTATACGGAGTTGAAGAAACAGATTCCCCGGGGCGTGGAAGAGATGCTTAAGGTCCCGGGAGTGGGACCCAAAAAAGTGGCGCGATTATACAAGGAATTGAAGATCGATTCCCTCGAAAAACTGGAAAAATTCGCCCAGCAAGGAAAAATACGCGACATGAACGGCTTTGGGGAAAAGAGCGAAGAAGACATCCTCATGGGACTCGCGCTGGTAAAAAAAGGCACCGAACGGCGACTCATGGGGGTGGTATTGCCCTATGCACGCAGCCTCGTGGAAGAAATCAAACGCATCCCGGGCGTGAGCAATGTGGAATTAGCGGGAAGTTTGAGACGAAAGAGAGAAACGGTCAAAGACATGGATATGGTCGTGTTCACGAAAACCCCCGAGAAGGTCGCCAAGCTCCTGACGAAACTAGGGGAAGTGGAAACCGTCATTAAAATGGGCGAAAAGATGACATCGGTGCGATTCAAGAATGGCCTGCAATCCGACATGCGATTATTGGCCCCGGAACTCTACGGGAGCGGACTCGTCCATTTCACGGGAAGCAAGGAACACGGAATCGCCCTGCGCACGAGGGCATTGTCCATGGGAATGAAATTCTCTGAATATGGATTAGTAAAAGGAAAAAAAATAGTGGCCTCCCGGAAGGAAGAGGACATCTACGCGGGATTGGGACTCCCCTTCATCCCCCCTGAATTGAGGGAGAATACGGGCGAGATGGAGGCCGCGGAGAAGGGAAAACTACCCGAATTAATCCCCTATGGTTCTATCCAGGGAGACCTGCACGTCCACACGAACTGGGATCATGGGGCCCACACCACGGAGCAGATGGTTCAGAAAGCCATTTCCCTCCAGTATGAGTATGTATCCTTCTCCGACCACACGAAAAGCGACATCATCGCCAATGGATTGGACGAGAAACGGATGCGGGCACATTGGAAGGAGATTGATTCCCTGCAAAAAAAATATCCACAAATCAATATACTCAAAGGAGCGGAGGTCGCCATCCTCTCGGATGGAAAACTAGATCTCTCCACTTCGATATTGAAGGAATTGGACGTGGTGGGCGTGTCCATCCATTCCGGATTCAAGAACGAAGAGAAGAAGATGACCCAGCGCATCGTGAAAGCGCTGGAAAACGAATACGTCCACTTCATGGGACACCCGACGGGAAGATTGATCAACCAGCGCAACCCCTACTCATTCAATCTCGAAAAGGTATTGGATGCCGCGAAGGAAAATGGAAAAGCCATGGAGATTAATTCCTATCCATCCCGAATGGATTTTGATCCCCCCCACATACGGGAATGCCTCACGAGAGGAATTCCATTGGTCATTAACACCGATGCTCATGCCATGGAAAACATGGACTTCATGGAATTGGGCATCGGACAGGCGCGAAGGGGATGGGTGGAAGAAAAAAATGTCCTCAACACCGCCCCATGGAAACGATTCCAAAAAATAATCCACCGATAAACGATTGAAAATCCAATCCTGATGCGATAAAAGGAAAAAAAATCCCACGCACCATCCCTCGCGTGGAAAAATAATCCAACACGAGGATATGTAGCACGACGAAAACTCAATGTTTATAATCCGAATGAGGAGGTCTCATGCCACACGAAAAAACTCCCATTTTTTCCCGATACGAGGCCATTGATATGATTTCCCTTCCCGCGATCCAATCGTTCCATGAGAATCTCGAAACATTATCGACCGAACTCCAAGGATTATTACTCAAGAGCGGCCACCCGGCCGTCGAAAAACAAGTGGAATTAGCCACGCACGCGCTGGAACACCTCATCTTCACGCATCGATTCACGCCCGTGCAGGAAAAAACGCTCCTCAAGATGGACACCATCGCCCATACCGCCCACCTGACGAGGCAAGCATATGCCTATTACGAAAAGGACGTGGAAAAGACGCACGTATTATCATTATTGGAACAAGAAAAACCTGAATGGAGCATGAACCACTCCCTCCTGCGGAGAAAATATGCCTTATCCATGCGAGAAGGGCACCTGGCGCATGTGAAACCCATGGAACGCATGATCATGATTGGGAGCGGCTACTATCCCGTATCCGCCATCGTATTCGCTCGAAAATTTGGTGCCCGCGTATTCCTCCATGAGACGGATGAAGAAGCTAAAATGTTCGCCCAGAAGGCACTGGATAAAACACGAATGGGGGGACGGATATCCTTCATGGAAAACAAAAAAGTGGTGGAGGGAATCCGGAATGCGGACATCGCGTGGTTGGCCGGACCCACGGAAAACAAGCGGAAATGGATGGAAGAATTGGAAACGCACACGCAGCCGGGAACCCGAATCCTCTGCCGGTCCGCTCACGGACTGCGAGCCCTGCTCCATGAACACGTGCCCCTTAACCGACTGCCCACCCTCACCAAAGTAGGGATGATCCACCCGCGCAAGACCGAGATTGAAAGCACGGTATTGATGATACGGTGAGAAAAAAAAAACAAGCAAAAAAATATAATCAACCCAAAAAATCGGATAGACGACGCTGTTTGATAGCCGATGAAAAGCTCCCCACCCGTATCCCTATCCGTCGCAGGGGAAGATCGGCGGACTCGAATAATAGGCGAAACAATTCATCCAATTCCGCGCGGAATTGTTCCGGGGACGAACAGGGAAGGGATAAGGACTTGGTCTTCGACGACTGTCCCATGCGGGAAGAGATTCCCACTACCCCCACCTGGTTGAAAAATTGCCCATTGCCCGCGGATTCTTCCCACAACGCATCGGCATTGGAATATACGCCCAAGGAAACAGGGTCATAGGACCCAGCATCCTGCGCAAGCGTCCATATCCGGGAGTGCTGTTTGGGTTCCCGGTGCGCGATGACGGGAGAATCATCCATGCCGCGAGACGAAAAAAATAGGTGTTGACCTTTGGCGGAACCAAAAGAGGAAACAAGGACATCCAACCCCGTGGTGCGCAATTCCGCGACCGTGCGGATGGAATGAGAGGCCAATTCCTCCTCCGTCTTGGGACCCACGCCCATGAGACACTTCACAGGAAGAGGATCGAGGAAGCGGGGCACTTCCTCGGGGGGCACGCTGGTGAACCCGCCGGGTTTCTTGAAATCCGACGCAATCTTGGCCACCAATTTGGAGGGGCCCAGACCCACCGAACAGGAGAGAGAGAATTCCTTCTGAATGAGTGATTGAAAATCCCTCATCGTACCCTCGGCCTCTGCCCATGAACCGTGGACGCGGGAAGAAAGATCGACATAGGCCTCATCGATGGACGCCACTTCGACGATGGAACCCACTCCCACTAATTTGGAAAAAATATCCCCGGAAAGAGAAGAATACCGCTCATGATGCACGGGAACGAAATGCCCGGCCGGGCAAAGGGACTGGGCCCCCGCAATGGGCATCCCCGCCTTGATTCCCAATTGGCGCGCAGTATACGAAGCCGAGCTCACGACCCCACTGTCCGGGGTGCGGCCGGAATACACGCAGACGATAATAGGATCATCTCTCCATTCGGGGTGGTCCATCCGCTCCACGGAAGCGAAAAAAGCATCCATGTCCACGTGGCCAATGATCCGGGAAGGGAGAGGCATGGAGTATCCTTCTCCCTTTTAAGACAAAAACCTATCCATGGAAGGTATATAGGTCAAAGGAAGTGAGGACACATGGTAATGCCACTGACTACCGGGACATTCGAAAAAGAAGTACTGAAACACTCCACCCCCGTCATTGTTGATTTCTGGGCCGTGTGGTGCGCCCCCTGCAAGATGCTGGCCCCCCGATTCGAGGAATTGGAAAGTGAATACCAGGGAAAATTGAAGTTTGCTAAAATCAATGTGGACGAAAACCCGGAAACGGCCCAAGCGCATGAAATATCCGGAATACCCTGCCTCGTGCTATTCTCCCACGGAAAAGAGATTGGACGGATTGTGGGATTGATGCCCAAGAGCGAATTGAAAAAACAGATTGATGAACAACTCGCAAAGTGAAGGGACATCCTATTCCCCCCTCCTTCACTTTTTCTTCTTTTTCACCCGCTTGGCTTTAGAGATTGAAGGGGAAGGAGGATACGGGGATGGCTTTTCATTCCGAGCATCCCAACGATGACGAATACGTCCCGGGACGCTCCTCACACGATGCGTGAGCACAGGAGGGAATGTCCGAAGAGAAAGGAGCATGGTCTTTCCCACCAGTTTTAGGGAAGGGACCCGGTGCAGGCGGTTGAACCAATACACCACCACCCCCACGAAGAGGAGGACGAAGAATAGGAAAAGAAAAGCGAGAAAAAGAGAAACGAAATCCCCTCGCTCAATGGACCAGGAACCTATCATGCGCATCACCCCGCCGTCAGACCACCGGAATGCTCAAGAGGGAGCCAATGAAATACCCGATGAGCGCGGCCCCGGTCCCAATGAGGGCCAATTCGAGCCCGGCTCGCCACCATACCACACGCGTAAAACGACCCTTGAATGCCCCCGCGATGAAGAGGATGAGAAGGGAAAAAGGAACCGTGAAAATCACCGCATCCGCGACGGGAAGAAAAAAGAAAGGGAGAATGGGGAATAAGGCCCCCACGAGCGCGGCGATGGTGACCACCACCGCGGACTGCAAGGGGGTCTCCTTGGGATTCTGGAGCTTCAATTCCTCCTCCATCATGACATTCAACCATTGGTTGCGATTGGCCGTGAGTTTCTGGACCACCATCTCCAATTGCTTGCCGCGAAAACCTTTATCATAATAAATCCGGCGCACCTCTTCCCGCTCCTCGTCGGGAATTTCCTCAATCTCTTTGAGCTCCCTCCGCTTCTCCTTCTGATAGAATTCAAGCGTGGCCTTGGTAGAGGTGTAGGCCACCGCGCCCATGGAAATACCTTCCGCAAACATGGCCGCCAATCCCGCTACAATGACAATGCGTACATCGCTCGTGGCGGTGGCCACTCCTAAAACCAATCCCAGAACATTTACCAGGCCATCCTGTCCACCCAGAATCAAATCGCGGAGCCACTCCCCATCCATGGTGTTGTGCGTGTATCCCTTCACCTTCTGGTGCGGGAGCTCCCCACGCGAGGCAGGAATGCCCTTCGAACGCTTCGGCTTCACCATGCAGGAGGAGACCCTTGGAGAGTATTTAATGGAAACGATTCGTTGAATGGTATCGCATCACGCGCCCGGAGTAGGGGAGTCCCCATTCACAGCCCCTACAAAAATTTCCCCAAAAAGGGTTTCTTGCCACGCATTCAGTTTGCGATCGTTCACCAAAAAGAGGAGCGCGAGGAAGGACTCAATCACATCATTCGCGCTGCGCCCTTCCATCATGCGCGAAAAGCGGGAGAGACCGGTCTCATCCGCGAACGCGGAGGACATGTCCAACACTTCCTGCATCTTGGATTCGAGATTCATGGAGGCGAAGGGGAGATTAAACACCGGACGATCCCTCCCATCCCGCTCCCGCTGGACCCGGGACTTGGTCTTCTCCAAAATGGACTCGATGCTTTCCACCAATTGATCAAGGGTCACCTTTCCCTCGCGCGAAAGGCCGGGGGGAAACAATTCTGGCATCATGCCCCCGAGCAATTGCTCCTCGGTCAACAATGCCTTCCACTCCACCTCATCCGCCTGATCCAAGGAAGGAAGGCGGAGGGCGCGGGCCTTGAATTTCAATAGAATAGCGCTCGCCAAAATAGCATTGGCCGGGAGACGCAAATCCGTGGATTGGAGGGAGCGGATTTTATCGAGGTACTTCAATGCCAATTCTTTGATATCGATGTTCCAGGGATCCATCTTCTCACTCTTCACTAAAGAGATGAGAATGGTCTTCCACGCGGGCTGTTCAATGAGACCCACTAAATCATCCGAGGAATGAATAGAGATATTCGTCTCCACGGTCTCGATATCCCCATACTCATCATCCCCCTCCTCAGAGAAGGATACCCGGTGACGACGTGTCATGATAGAGGGAAAGACCCATTTCCACCCTAATAAGGCTTGCCGCACGCAGGAGGGGCCACGCATTTAAACCCCGAAACAATCCCATCCACCGGTGAAAAAGGAATGAAACGCGTGCCCACGGGAATACCCGGATTCGACGAACTCATTGAGGGAGGATTTCCGGAAGGGGCCTCCATTCTATTGGGGGGAGGACCGGGCGCGGGAAAAACCATTTTCGCGATGCAATACATCTATGAGGGAGCGCGATCCTTCAACGAGCCGGGACTGTATGTCACTCTCGAGACGGGACTCAAAGACATCACGTGGAACATGCAATCGTTCTCCTGGGACATCAAGGCAATGCAGGATAAGAATCTCATGAAGATTTATCGCCTCAACCTCACGCGATCCCACTCGCAAGAGGAGATTGAGCAGCAGATTGAGAAGGAATTATCCATCATCACCAAAATGGTTGATAGCATCGACGCGAAAAGATTAGTCATCGACTCCGTGACATCGTTTGGGGTATGGATCGCGGAGCACGGGGCGTTGCGCAATATCATTTTCGAATTCGTGAACCGATTGAAAGAGACGGGATGCACGACCCTCCTTACGAGCGAAATACCGGGAGAGGACCGCAACACGATTGGATACAAGTTTTCCGCATATGGAGTGGAAGAATTCGTCGTGGATGGAGTGGTGGGATTGTATTTCACTCCCCCCAACCGGAGCATTTTCGTACGAAAACTACGGGGAACGAACCACTCCAAGTCCCTCCACACGTTTGACGTGGTCGAGAATGGAATCGAAGTCCGGCCCAAAGATGAAATACTCTGGGGCGCGCTCCGGCAATAATCACTCCTTCCATTCGACCCAGAAAGGGAGACCTAATTGGCCTTTGCATGGAAAAGGAGGAATGCGCACGGGGTGGGAGAGCACATACCCATACATGGGGAGTTTTTTGGGCAAACCCGCCAGGTGCTTTTCCGCGTCCGCCGACCACTCCGCAAGGGAGGAATAGACTTTTCGATCCATCACTTCCACTTTCCCCACGATGCATCCCCGCGGAAGGGAACCCACATCCAAACCTACACGTGCCGGCCAGGATTTCCCTAAAGACGCGTGAAGATAAATCGTTCCGGACAGATTCGCTTTCCGCGACCGCGTTTCAATCGTCTTTTCCCCGCGCAGAATCAATTCGGCAATGGGTTGCCGGAGAGAAATGACAGGAACCTTCATCCAATCACTTCAGCCACTGCTCGATGAGGGGCTTCACAGCCTTCTTCACGTCCTCATGAACCAATTCAATGGACTGATTCGCATTGATGGAATGGATTTTTTCATTGGGCAATAATTGGGGAAGTTTAAGGTATTGGGACTTGACCTTTTCGAGAAAACCAATCTTCTCAAACACATCCACCGGCTTCCCAAGCTTCTTCATCCGTTCCACGGATGCCTCGGGATTCACATTGAAAAAGAGCACCAGGTCGGGGATGGGAAATCCTGCATTCTCCGAAATCGCATGACTCGTGAGAATTCCCTGGGCGGACTGGTAGGCGATTGTGGAATACTTGTACCGGTCGCATATCACGAATTGCCCCTTCGCGAGGGCGGGGGCGATGACTTCATTCACGTGCTCTTCGCGGTCCAACACATAGAGTTCGAGCATGCGCTCCTTTGGGGTCTGATGGGGGTCCCCGGAATGCAATCGCTGATAAATCTCCTTCGTGTATTTCGTGTCGGAGGGTTCATGCGTCAAGAGGATGGTATTTACTCCCTTGTGGGAATTGAACACCCACTCCGCGAGAAGGCCCGCCTGCGTCGTCTTGCCGCTGCCATCAATTCCTTCCGTGACGATGAACAATCCTTTTCGAGTCATACTCCATCCGCATTCTCCCATTATCCCTTCACTAATCGGATTACGGTCCGAATACGTTTAAAGACCACCCCCGGCTTCCCATGGCCATTGATATGGAATAGGAGATACCGTTTGGATGCCCATTCAATCACGGGAAGGGTCTCTTTCTCATATACGTGGAAGCGCTCATCAATGACGGAGGGAGTGTCATCCTTCCGAATGGAGAGCCGCCCCCCGCACCGGCCGCAGATTCCCTTTTTTTTGGGTGCAGCGGACTTCCCGTATACCATTCCGCAGTCCCCGCATTGACTGCGCTTGGAGAGACGATCCTTCACTTCATCCACGTGAACATCGATAAACAAAAATGCATCGATTGGGTGGATGGATGCGAGCGATTTTTCCATCCCGGTCGCTTGACGGATGGTGCGGGGAAGACCGTCGAGAACGAGATTCTTTTTTCCAAATCCCTGCACCGCATCTTTGAAGACACGGAAAAAAATAGAGGAAGGGACGAGCCTCCCGTTGGAAGTGTAGGAATCAATCTTCTTGGAGAGGGGTCCCTTTTTTTTCACGTGGTCCCGCAGGGCCTGTCCCATAGAAAAATGAACCCACCCTTCCTGTGCCAGCATTTGGGCATAGGTCCCTTTTCCCGAGCCGGGGGAACCAATAAGGGCGATGATCATGCCGAGACCTTTTTCTTATTCTTCTTAATCGTTCCTTTTCCCTTGGATAGGATACGGATGCCCACGCACCACTGCTGGGTGGTCGAAGAGAATGCGCGCACTTTGCGGGAGAATGCCAGGGACCATTTTACATGTGGGGGAATGATGGAACGAATGATCCCCTTCCATTCGATGGGACCCCGGGACGCCGGCACGAAGGTATAGAAATGAAGGAGCCCTCCCACCTTGCACCATTGGAGAGCCGCACTCACGTGAGAGGAAGCGGTTTCAGGCGCGGGAAGAATGATATGATCGCATTCTTCGCGGACGGGAATCGATTCCACATCCCCCCAGATGGGAATGACCTTTTCTCCCACTTTATTGAGGAGTATATTTTCTTCCGCGAATGCCTTGGCGGAGGGATTCCATTCCAATGCATATACACGTGAAAGGGGCGTGTGTTTGGCCAGGATGATGGGATACGGACCCACCCCCGCAAAGAAGACGCAGACGGATTGCCCCTTTCGAATGGAAGAAGCTACGCGCTGTCGCTCCGTCCCAAGGCGAGGATTGAAGAATACCTTTCCCGGATCCACGAGGAAGGAGCACCCCCATTCTTTGGAGAGGGCCACGGGATTCTTCACGCCCGCCAACCAACGCGTCTTCTCCACGCGGTATTTTCCGGAGTGAACGCCCACCTTCTCATATACGCGATGAATGGAAGAAACGGTGTCCAACAATGTGCGAGCGATGCGATTCTTTTTTTTCTGGAGGGAGGGAGGAATCTCGATGAGGGCCATGTCCCCCAGCGCATCAAAGGAATAAATCATTTCCCCCCGCTCGGAAGGAGACAGAAACGCATTGACCGCATCCCGGAAGGAAAGGGGTTTTTTGAGCATGAAAATGGAAAATGGGACAATCCCTTATAATTCTCTCCACGCTCAACAAAGGGAATGGAAGTGGACATCCCCGCATTCATCCAGGAACAATTCATCCGACCGATGATTGATCCGACGGTGCCGGGGTATAATCTCGTGAACACCCTCACGTATGGGGCCATCCTCCTGGGAATCGCATTCTACGTCATTTACCCCTTTCTCCGAAAGAAAGGATTCACCTTTGACTTCGCGTTCCTGCGCGCACTCCTTCCCTACATCCTTTTCGGAATATCCCTGCGCGTCCTGGAGGACCAAAACTTCATCGCACGCTCGACGAATCCATTGGAGATTGGATTTTATGTCTTCACTCCCGGCATCTGGATTCTCACATTCGCCCTCGTGGTCATTGGATTATCCCTCGGGAAGATGATGGGCAAACGGTTCCATCATCCGGATCTGCGCATAACCACCCTTTTTGGAATGGTGGCCGCGACCATCCCACTTGGACTCAATCTCCTCACTGCCCAGGAATGGGGAGGGGCCGCATTCATTTTGGGAATGGTGGGGGGATTATTCATCCTCACGCACATCGTAGCCAAACAACTCCACTGGGAATTCTTTTCCCACCCTCTCGCACGAACGGCGTACCTCGGACAATTATTGGATTCGGGAGCCACATTCGTGGCATTGGAATTCTTCTCGTGCGGGGAACAGCACGTGCTCCCCCGCCTATTATTCGGGGCGTTCGGAAATGTCTCCTTCTTCTTCGTGAAGATCCCCCTCATCCTGCTCGTATTGTATTTCTTGGACAAGGAATACCAAAAGGAAGACCCGCACCTCCATGGGTTCATCCTCCTATTCATTACCATCCTGGGATTATCCACGGGAGGAAGGAACCTCCTGACCGTGCTCGCGGGAACATGTTCCATTTGAGGACAAGGCATAATAACGCGTCTCGAATAGGAAGGAACCTATGCTCTATCTCATCGGCATCGGATTGAACCCCAAACAAATCACCCTGGAAGGCATCCATGCCGCGCAGGCGTGTGAAACCCTCTACCTCGAGACCTACACCAGCAAGTATGGGGAAGGGAATCACTCCCAATTGGAAACCATCCTCCACGCCCCCCTGATTCCTCGAAACCGGGAACAGGTGGAGGATGCCATGGAAGACCTCGTGAAGGAAGCCGCCCACCGACACGTTGGGATACTCGTGTATGGAAACCCATTATCGGCCACGACCCACGTATCCTTGCTCATGGAATGCGTCGCCCAAAAAATACCCTACCGTGTCATTCCGGGAATATCCATTTTCAATTATCGGGGAATGCGCGGCCTGGACGAATACCGATTCGGAAGGACGACCACATTCGTATTCCCCCAAGAAGGATTCGAGCCCCTTTCCACGTTCGACGTGATAGTGGAAAACAAGAAAACAGGACTCCACACGCACTGCCTGTTTGACCTCCACCCCCACACGCAACGATTCATGACCATACCGGAAGCCATCGCATTCATCGAGAGCGCATCCCATGCACGAGAAGTGGATATGCACGCATGGATAGGGGTAGGAATCGCGGGCGCAGGAAATGCCAACGAACAATGGCATGCGGGAAAACTACGGGAACTAAAGAAAATGGAATGGACCCACTACCCCCAATCCCTCATTGTATGCGGGGAATTGACCCCCTACGAAAGGGAAGCCTTACAAACCCTTACAGGGAACCGATGGGTATGACCAAAGAAGAAGGAAGGGACTGGAAGGTCGAACTCGAGACCCGGGTCAACCGATACCGGAACGTCACCCAATCCGCCCTCCAAAAAGTAGAGATCGCAGCCCCACCCAACACGAAAGAACACACTATCGCCATGGACTACCTCACCATGGCCAACAATTATTTCAACGACGCCCTCCACTTCCAGGAGCAAGGAGAACTAACCCTCGCCCTCGCCGCATTCTCCTACGCTCACGCCTGGATGGACGCGGGGGTAAGAGCGGGGATCCTGAACGGGAAAGAAGACGACCGCCTATTCACCTTGCCCTGACCGGCCCTAAAGCATTAAAAGAAACACACTCCAAGGATGGAGGATGAAGATATACTCCCACGCCCTGCTTGGAGATATTCCCCTGGAAAAAATTGGCATCGCCCTCCTCATTCTGGGGGGAATCGCCCTCCTGCTCTTTTTGGGATTGCCCAATGGTATCCATTCCCCTATATCCGCGACCCTGCAGCCCAACCCCATTTCCCTCGGAAAAGAAGAATCCGCACTCCTGCATGTGATACTCACGAACCCCACGAATATCCCCCAAGAGAATGTGAAAATAACCACCCAAACATTGGGAACCGACCAATTGAGCCTCTTCCCTGCCCATCACACCATTGCGGCGCTCGGTCCTCAAGAAACGAGGGAGGTGGATTTCCTCATCCTTCCCATGGACACGGAGGCACGACCCTTCGTTCCGGGAAACTACCGCATCGACATCCAAACCATTATTGAGGGAAAGACCTACGCCCTCAACGTATTCGTGACCGTGACGAAGTAAGAGAAAATGTGAAAAGATAAAGGCGAAAAAAATCAACGATCGTTCGGCAACTCCGCCAAAAGGATTCGACGGACATTGGCGAGAAACTTTTCCTCATCCTCTTTCCGAATGCTCGCGGCGGCCGCGGGAATATGTCCTCCCCCCGTGGCATCGGGAAGTCCGACAATAGCCTGTTCCATGAGATCGTTCATGGGAACCTTGAAATCCTGCCGACGCGCGGAAATGAGGACCCGCACATCTCCCAAATCCTGCATGAGCAAGAGATTCTTATCCGGGAATCGTTCCCGCGACAAGCGATTAATGAGGAGGGACTTGATTCCATGCTTGGGATGGACTTTGGCCACCACCAACTCAATCTCAGGTTCGATACTAATCTCGGTCTCCAATCGCTTCATCCAATACGCGACCTCATCCTCCAATATCCCGGACAAAGACTTGAATCCAGAATCCAACACCTTTTGAGGATGATCCGATTCCGCCAACAACTCCAGGAGCTCGGATAATTGATATGGGGAAAGGACCTGCGTCGCATAAATCATCCCGCTCAATACGCCAAACGGTCCACGAAAGGGATCGTCCTCCGGAATGGGGGAAAGGCCCCATTTTTCACGGATGGAATCCACAAACCCCTTCCAACGAGGGTAAGCAGAATCGGAAGTGATACCAATGCAGGGAACCCAATCGCTCGAAGACAGATCGCAGACCCCGCTCATCAAGGTATAGGCAAGAATCGCCGTAGGAAAAGAAGAAGGCTCGGTATCCCATACCAATTGGGGCTTCACTAAAACAAAACGATCCGACTGATAGGGAGTAATGACCTTATGATGATCAATCACCAACACGGGAGCCACGGACTCAAGGGCGTGCATGAAGGACAATCCCTTCTGATCCACAGACTTATCCACGGTAATAATCTTCGTGACCCGCTCCCGCACCAATTGGCCCGGAAGGGAATCGGAAATATAGTCATTGGACCTCTCGAAACCCGAAATAATATCCGGAGAACGACCCGTGAGGGATTCCACCCCGCGAATAACACACGCGGCGGCGGAGAGACCATCTCCATCCTCATCATACAACACCGCGACCCGATCCTCCGGCGTGAGTTCGCGAAGGAAAGCGAGGGCACGATCCCAGGGAAGGGAATCCACGACCCGCAAATCAGACACCCAGGAAGGAAAAGGAGGAAGAGGCATCCTACCACCAGGGATGGGCATTCTTTTAAGCGGAAACACCCCACGAGGGAAATGGAGCCCTTTTCCAACATGAATACAAGGGGAAAGACTGAAAATACCTCCACGCGAATGCACGAGTATTCTCTTTCTCGGTCCAAAAAAAAGGAGAACTGAAACGTGAAACCCGAGCCCCTCCCCCCCGAATGGTTCGCACAGAACAAAGTAGATGGGGTCCTCACGCGCACCTCCGAAACAATCGCGGATCCCCTCCTGACCAAATTCACAGGAATCGCGGAAACATCATTCGCCTTCCACTTTCTCCAAGAGGCCCAAAAAAATATCTTATTGTGCGGCACTTTAGAATCCGGGACGGTCAAACAGCACTATCAAGGGAAAATCCGCACCTACCGGACACGAAAAGAAATCATCGCACTCCTGCGGGGATTCATGGGAAAAAAAAGGATAGGGATCAACGAATCGTATCTCACCGCCCAGCAAGCCAAAACCCTCCGAAAGAATTTCCCCCGCGCCCGATTCACCGACGTGAGCGAGGCATTGTATGAGACGAGACGTATTAAGACAAAAGAAGAATTGGGAAAGATACGCGAAGCCGTGAAAGTCACGGAAGGAATCATGAAAAAAATCCCCGGAATGATGGATTCGCGCACCACGGAAATCGCACTCGGGGCAGAAATTGAATATCACTTCGCCAAAGAAGGATGCCCCCCCGCGTTCCCCACCATTGTGGCATTCGGAAAAAACTCCACCAACATCCACCACTTCAACACGCACACGAAAATAGGAAAAGGGGAAAATGTCCTCGTGGATTGCGGGGCCAAATTCCAAGGATATTGCGCCGACCTCTCCCGAACATTCACGTATGGACACGCCCCTGAAACAGTGCACACGATGTATGAAAAAGTACGAAAAGCCCAGGATGCCGCATTTGCAACCATTCGTCCGGGAAACCATGCTTATCATTCGATGGAAACCGCCGAGAAGGAATTGGGACACATCCTCCCCCACGCCCTGGGACACGGAATAGGATTGGAGACGCATGATACGGGGGTTATTCACACGCGCGAACGAAAATTCACCTACCTCCCCGGAATGGCCATCGCCATCGAACCCGGGTATTATGGAAAAAAATGGGGAATACGCCTCGAGGACGATG
>ERZ1292623.2992-Hain-H51-01um-R1-2992-length-14723-cov-8_pt1 | contig 14723 bp, 11 predicted proteins | sample MGYA00564398_ERZ1292623 | MGnify/ENA primary metagenome ERZ1292623 (study PRJEB36523, sample SAMEA6512633) | groundwater metagenome | collected 2019-01-07 | study: AquaDiva: Metagenomics assemblies of 32 groundwater samples
ATAACAATTGGTTTATTAATTATCCCGCTCCAGTCCAGCCTTGTTAATAACATTGCTTTATGGGGAGTAAAACCTGATATAATATTTATATTCATATATGCGATTGGCTTAACCTATAATGAGGAAAGGGCCATGCTAATGGGCGCTGGCCTTGGCCTTGCAGCAGATATATTTTCAGGAGGGCCGCTAGGCCTGAATTTTTTATCAAAGGCGGCAACAGGCTTTGCCGCAGGGGCGCTCGGTAAGAGGATACTTAACATGCGGCTGAGGCTGCAGATATTAGTAATATTTTTTGTTACAATGTTAGAGGTTATATTGCAGATAATCCTGTTATCTGTTTTTTCAAAAGGCATTATGTTTTCTACTGGAATGAAAATAATCTTTTTGCAGGCATTATACAACAGCCTGTTCACATTTGTGTTCCTTTGGCCTCTTATTAAAAAGCTGAAGAGGGAAAGGGAGTGGCTGTTGTCAGCAAAGGAATCCATTTTAATCAGATAGGTAAAAAATGTTAGAGCATCAGGAAGATTTAAATGATTTACAGAGAAGATTTCCTATATTAATAGTATTTGTTATTTTAACCTTTCTAATACTTGTAATCAGGATAGGCTATCTTCAATTGATAATGAGCGGTTATTTCAGGGAGCTCTCTGAGAGCAACCGCCTAAGAAGCCTGCCAATAGAGCCTTACAGGGGTTTGATATTTGACAGGAACGGCGAGCTCCTTGCGCATAATGTCCCAGGCTTTCATCTCTCTGTTATACTTGAAGACCTGAAGAATAAGGAATCAACAATAAAAAGGGTCGCTGAGCTGATAGGCATATCAGAAAAGGATATCAACACAAGATTAGCCGCGAGGAAAGATACCTATCCATTTGCGCCTGTAAGGATAAAGGAGAATATCAGCAGGAAAGAGATGGCTGTAATTGAGGCAAATAAGCTTGACATTCCAGGCGTTGTTATTGAGGCAGTCAGCCGCAGGGAATACAGGCATGGGAATATGGCATCGCATCTGCTCGGATATGTAGGCGAGATTACTCAGGCACAGCTTGATAATTTTGAAGATGATTCTGTGTACCCCGGCATTACTGTCGGACAAGACGGCATTGAAAAGACGCATGACCCCATACTCCGAGGCACAGCAGGCTATAAACAGGTAGAGGTTGATGCATACGGCCATGAGATGAATGTCTTTGGTGTTAGAGAGCCTGTTCGGGGAAATGATATCTATCTTGCAATAGATGTCAACCTGCAAAGGATAGCAGAGGATGCGCTTGGAAATGAATCAGGCGCTGTTGTCGCAATAGACACAACAAACGGCGATATACTTGTTATGGCAAGCCACCCGACTTATGACCATAACCTTTTGTCAAAGAGATTATATGCAAAGGAATGGGAGGCGCTTGTCAATGACCCTTCAAAACCCCTTAATAACAGGGCAATACAGGGTGTTTACCCGCCTGGCTCTGTTTTTAAGATTGTAACTGCTGCTGCTGCTATTGAAACGGGTGCGCCTACTCCTGAGGACAAGATATTCTGCAAAGGAGGTCTTCAGTTTGGCAGGAGATTCTACCGCGACTGGAAGGCAGCAGGCCACGGCAGTGTGGCATTGCACAGGGCAATAGTAGAATCCTGCGATGTATATTTTTATAATGCTGGAATCAAACTCGGTGTAGACAGGATTGCTGACTATGCCTTCAGGCTTGGACTTGGCGCGCAAACAGGCATTGACCTTCCATCAGAAAAGGCAGGGCTTATACCAACTACCACCTGGAAGCTGTCTGCAAAGAGAGAGGAATGGATTGCAGGCGAGACCCTTTCAATTGCAATCGGCCAGGGATATGTGCTTACAACACCTGTGCAGCTTGCAATGCTTATCAGTTCAGTGGCAAACTCAGGCGTAAGGTATCAGCCTAATACTGTATGGGCAGTTAAGGACAGGTTAAACGGCGAGAAATATAGATTTCCACCTGCTGAAATCGGAAGGGTTGAAATTAAAGAAGAGACATTTCAGATATTAAAAAATGCATTACGCGGTGTTGTGAATGAACAGGGCGGTACAGGAGGAATAGCGCGTTCTGCAATTGCAGAGATTGGGGGAAAGACAGGCACTGCGCAGGTTGTTGCACTGAAACCGAATATATCAAAGGAGCTTTTAAAGGAAAAGAGATTTAAGGACCATGCGCTCTTTGTTGCCTTTGCGCCTGTATCTGAGCCAAAGATTGCAGTTGCAGTTATAGTGGAGCACGGCGGCAAGGGAAGCGCTGCTGCAGCGCCGATTGCGAAGAAGGTCATAGAAGGGCATTTAAAGAATGTTAAACATTAAACAGATATATAACTTTGAATGGAAATTCCTGGGGGTTATTCTCCTCATCTCTGGCATTGGCATCCTTACCATATTCAGCGCCACCTACGGCTTTGCTCCCCATTCAACACCCTATTACCAGAAACAGCTTTACTGGATTGCTATTGGACTTATGTTTCTCTTTCTTGCTGCAACCATTGACTATCATACAATAGTAAAATATGCCTATGTGATATACGCTGTTACTATAATACTTTTAATAGTTGTGCTTATTAAAGGAAAGACAGGCCTCGGCGCTCAGAGGTGGCTCTCTCTCGGCCTCTTTTCTTTTCAGCCCTCTGAGCTTGCGAAGATTGCAATGATAGTATTGCTGGCAAGATACTTTTCTGATAAAAAGATAAAGACCGGCTTTGGAATGAAGGACATGATCCTTCCTGCATTCCTTCTTTTAATCCCTGTAGGCCTCATATTAAAACAGCCTGACCTTGGCACAGCCCTTCTCCTCTCCTTTATCTTTCTTATGATTATACTCATTGCAGGCATAAGGATGAAGACCATTCTTACCACGTTATTTGTATGCATCCTGACAATACCATTTATTGCACACTTCTTCTGGGGCATGTTAAAGGGATACCAAAAGAACCGCATCCTTGCCTTTTTTGATCCTGAGATGGATCCGCAGGGCATTGGCTATCATATTATACAGTCAAAGATTGCAATAGGCTCCGGAGGCCTGTTCGGAAAAGGGCTGCTTCAGGGAACGCAGAATAAATTAAAATTTATCCCTGAAAAGCATACTGATTTTATCTTCTCTGTCTTTGCAGAGGAGTGGGGTTTTATCGGCGCTTTTATTCTTTTAACAATATATCTCGTATTGATACTCTGGGGCATAACCATTGCCTACAAGGCAAAGGACAGGGAGGGCGCGCTCCTTGCTGCCGGCGTGGTATGCATGCTCTCTTTTTACCTTATTGTTAATGTCGGCATGACAGCCGGCATTATGCCTGTAGTCGGCATACCGCTTCCATTGATGAGCTACGGCGGAACTTCTATTATTACTACCATGGTTGCGCTTGGGCTGCTTATCAATGTAAAGATGCGGAGGCTGCTGCTGTTTTATTAAATTATTATGCAAGAAAAAATCTCAAATCTTGTTTCCAAACCTGTACGCTATATAAACAGCGAGTTCAACAGCATCCATAAGGACCTGACAAAGGTCAAGACAAAGATAGCCCTGATATTTCCAGATGCCTATGAAATAGGCATGTCTCATCTCGGCTTAAAGATCCTCTATCACATAATAAACCAGAGGGAAGATGCGGCAGCGGAAAGGGCATATGCGCCGTGGCTTGATTATGAAGAACAGCTTCGTAAAAACAGACTGCCTTTAACAAGCATGGAAACAAGTCTGCCGTTGGATAAATTTGATATACTCGGCTTCACGCTTCCGTATGAGCTTACATACACAAATATCCTGAATATCCTTAATTTGAGCAATATACCCTTAATGTCTTCAGAAAGGGATGAAAGATTTCCGCTTATAATCGCAGGCGGCGCATGCGCATTTAATGCAGAGCCTCTTGCTAATTTTATTGACGCCTTTGTTCTCGGCGACGGTGAGGAGATTATAAACGAGATTATAGATGTGCATCAGTTATGTAGGAAGAGGTCTCAGGATAAAAAAGAGCTGCTGCATATGCTATCAAAGATTGAAGGTATATATATACCTTCTTTTTATAATATTGAATATAATCAGGATGGAACAGCAGCGGGCATTACGCCTCTTAATAATGCGCCTGAAAAGATAAACAGGCGGATTATTTCAGATTTAGACAAGGCGCCATTTCCTGATAAGCCGATCCTGCCTTATATGAGCATTGTCCATGACAGGATTACTATTGAAATATCACGCGGCTGCACAAGGGGATGCAGGTTTTGCCAGGCAGGGAGCATTTATCGGCCTGTAAGGGAGAGAAGCCCTGAGACTATACACAGGATAGTTGAGAACTCATTAAAGGCAACTGGCTATGAAGAGGTATCGCTTGTGTCTTTAAGCACAGGGGATTATTCATGCCTCTCGCCGCTTTTATCAAGCCTTATGGATAAATACATAGATAAAAAGGTTGCCATATCGCTGCCGTCAATGAGGCTCGGCACACTGCACTCTGATGTTATAAAACAGATACGAAGGGTGAAAAAGACCGGCTTTACCCTGGCTCCAGAGGCAGGCACAGCGCGGTTAAGAAGGGTAATCAATAAGGAGATGAGCGACGAGGAATTTGATGAAGCCATGAAGGATGTCTTTAAAGAGGGATGGGGCTCTATAAAGCTTTATTTTATGATTGGCCTCCCAACTGAAACAGATAAGGATATACAAGGGATAATAGACCTTGCAGAAAGGGCAAAGAGGATAAGCAGGGAGGTCTCTGGCAGATATAGGAATATCAATATAAGCATCTCTACATATGTTCCAAAACCGCATACAGCCTTTCAGTGGATGGGACAGATAACGCTTGAGGAGATTAAAAAAAAGCAATACTATCTTAAAAGGACATTGGAAAAGAAGGGCATCAGTGTAAAATGGCACAGGCCTGAACTATCTTTTATTGAGGCTGTATTCTCAAAGGGAGACAGGCGGCTTAGCGCTGTTCTAAAAGAGGCATGGGAAAGGGGCTGCAGGTTTGACGGCTGGACAGAGGTATTTAATTTTGACAGATGGATTCAGGCGTTTAATGCATCCGGCATAAGCCCTGAGTTTTATGCTAATAGAGCAAGGCAGTTTGACGAGATTCTTCCATGGGACCATCTTTACACAGGCATCTATAAAAGGTTTCTTGAAAAGGAGCAAAAACTTTCAGAAAGCGAAAAGGCGCTTGCTGACTGCAGATACGGCGACTGTTTTTACTGCGGTGTGTGCGACAAAGGAAAGATTGGAGAGGATAAGGCAGAAAAAAAGGGAATATCGCCGATAGTATTTCAACCTTCTGTTCTGAAAATAACAAAGGGTATTGAGCAGTTTGTTAAACAGGATAAGCTCCCATTTAAGATTCGCATAAAATATACAAGGACAGGGAAATTGAGATTCCTTTCGCACCTTGAATTGATGACAGCAATAATCAGGACATTCAGAAGGGCAGATATACCTATTGCCTATTCAGAGGGATTTACTGCACATCCAAAAATATCCTTTGGTCCTGCGCTTCCTGTTGGCACAGAGAGCGAGTCTGAATATCTTGATGCTGAATTACAATACAAGATTGGTCTTGATAAGCTGCTGTCTGAGTTGAATGCACAATTTCCAATAGGGATTAAGGCTCTTGATGCAAGATATCTTTTGTTTAAGGCAGAGTCTTTGTCATCTGCAATAACGGGATTTAGTTATATTATTACAATGCCGCCTGATGCTGCCTGTAATATTTCTAAAGAGATTATTGATGAATTTCTGCAAAAAAAGGGTATAATAGTAAAACGCAAAACAGGGTCAGGGGAAAAAGAGATAGATGTAAGGCCTTATATCAAAGAATTAGCAATAGCATCAAACAAACCAGAGCTCAGGCTGCATATGCTGCTCCAAAACATGGATGGAAGGGGCTGCAAGCCTGCAGAGGTAATTCAGGCGCTTCTCCATCTCTCTGATGATGAAATAAGCTCAGTAATGATTAAAAGGACAGGGCTGTATATTTTAAAAAATGGAGAATGGCAAAGCCCTATGGATGAGAATGTTAAGGCTGTGATATATGCTTAGCGAGGGAAAACAATGGCATTAGAAATAATCATAAATGCAACAGGGGAAGAGACGAGGGTAGCCTTTTTAGAGGCCGGCGAGATAACAGAGCTTTATATTGACAGAAAAAGGGACAGAGGGATCGCTGGCAATATATATAAAGGAAAGGTTATCAGGGTTCTTCCTGGTATGCAGGCAGCCTTTGTTGATATCGGCCTTGAAAAGGCTGCATTCCTGTATGTCTCTGAGGTAAGCGCCAATATAGAAGAATACGCAAAGATGATGGAAGACGAGACAGACGAAGCAAGGATTGAATTTGAAAGCGATACTGTTGAAGCAGTAAAGGCAAAAAAGGCGAGCGCTGTTTTAATTGAGGACCTCCTGCAAGAGGGACAGGAGATAATGGTTCAGGTTATAAAAGAGCCTATTGGAACAAAGGGGCCGAGGGTCACAACATACATAACCCTTCCTGGAAGGTATCTTGTGTACATGCCTACTATTGAGCATATCGGCATATCAAGGAGGATTGAGGAAGAGGCAGAAAGAAAGAGGCTGAGAGAGCTTATCAACAGGCTGAAGAAACCCGGCGCAGGTTATATAATAAGAACAGTAAGCGAAGGCGTAAGTAATGAGGAGTTCAAGGCAGATATAGAATTTTTAGAGCTCCTGTGGCAGAACATCCAGCAGAAGAGGGACAAGCTGTCTGCTCCGAGTCTTTTGCATACAGATTTAGACATAGTCTTTCGCGTGGTAAGGGACCTGTTTACCCCAAAGGTGGATAAGCTGGTTGTTGATTCAAAACAGGAATATATGCAGGTCAAGGAATTTATTGATTCCTTTCTCCCCATGTTAAGCAGCCGTGTTGAGTTGTATGAAAAGGATGAACCCATATTTGACGCATACGAGGTGGAAATAGAGATATCCCGCGCGCTCGGAAGAAAGGTCTGGCTGAAATCAGGCGGCTATATTGTAATTGACCATACAGAGGCGCTGACTGCCATAGATGTAAATACAGGAAGATATGTTGGAAAGAGAAATCCTGAAGAGACTATCTTAAAGACCAATCTTGAGGCAGTTAAGGAGATAGCATATCAACTGCGACTTAGAAACATCGGCGGGATCATTATAATAGATTTTATTGATATGCTGAAGGAGAAGAACCGCAAAAAGGTATTCAATGTCCTGCAGGAAGCGCTTGCTAATGATAAGGCTCGCACAAATATCCTGCAGATATCCGAGCTCGGCCTTGTTGAGATGTCAAGAAAGAGGACGCGCGAAGACCTGCTGCGGGCATTGTGCGAACCATGCTCATATTGTGAGGGAAGGAGTTATCTGAAATCTCCCACAACAATATGCTATGAAATCTTCAGAGAGATAAGAAGGTCGGCGGCCTCTTCAAGCAGCAGCAAGATTATGGTTACAGTAAATTCATCTGTAGCCAATCTTCTATATGATGAGGAGAGGCAGGGCATAGATGAACTTGAAAACAGATATAAAAAGAAGATTATTATAAAGGCAGACCCTAATCTCCATCTGGAGCAGTATGATATCGTTTTTATATAATTTTCAGACCGGTCTTATTGATACAACATTCTCAATCGGTATGCCAATCCACTGAAACTCGCCTTTAAGATTAATCTCCTCCTCGCTTACCTCCATAAGTATGCCTGTGTAGGTAATCTCATGGGCAACAACCTCAACCTTTTTTCCAATCATCAGAGCTATGTCGTCTATTATCATAAAAACCTCCTATTTTAAACTGTATTAACCATAATCCCCTTTGCCTCGCAAAGCTCCTTTGCAAACCTCTCTGCAAGAAACACAAGGGATTCAATATCAATAAAGTTAAGCACTGTCCTGTCCATTAATATCTTTACCCTTGCAGGAAACTCCTCTTCTTTATTATCATCCCAGAAGAGAAGCAAAAGCGGTATCCTTGGAAGCGCAGAAAATCTATATGCAAGGTCGCATTTAAATTCAGCAGCAGCATCTATTCCGCCGAGGAGGCTGCAGGCGTCCTTGAGCTCTTCTTTTTTGCCGGCAAAGTTTTTTATCAGCACATTCTCGCTGTTATCCTTAAAGGATTTCTGCTTGGCAAAGGTATTCGGAAGGTCGCCAAAGGAGACCCATTCGTTTTTCAAACTGCCCTTCCCTCTTGCATTAACATAGATGATTAAAAATATCTTTGCCCATGCACTCGGCTGCAGGCCGCCGTCACTGAAAATATCACCGGTTTTTGAGAGCTTATATTTATGATTAAAAAGGTTAAGGCGCAGATACTCTTTATCATCCTCTTTTAAATATTCTGCGCCAAGCCCGTCTGCAGATTCCTTAAAATCAATATCCTTTATCTTCTTTTTAATCTCCTCTGCTGCCTGAGCATAGGAATTTGAGCCTGAGCCTGTTGTTAATGGCTTAATCTCGACAACAAGCATCTTTAGCTCTTTAAGCTCATCCCCTGAAAGGCTGACGCACCTTTCAATAACCTCCTGTCTTAAGGCAACCCTCGTTGCAAAGACAAAGCAGGAAGGAGAACCGCATCTTCCGCAATTTGTCTGAGGCAGCTTTTTATATATATCTATTGCAGTAACAGGCATAAAGGAATATTAACCGAATTTACAATTGCTGTAAAGTGATTTTGTATGTAATCCCAATATGATAATGTCCTAAATAATCAAGATAGAAATGTCCTATTCTATGGGATTAAGATAAGCTATGAGGCATTGAGGATCATCCTTGGAGGAAATATCCTCCTGTGAATAGGAATCGTCACAAAGAAATGAGAGAGTTGTTATTAACAGAGACTTAAAAAGCGGACATTTCTATTTTGGTAAAAATAGGACATTTCTAAATTGGCTTGACACACGTTATAATTTTATTTTGACAAACCATGTTTTTTTTGTTATCCTAATTCAAGTTTTAATATGATGGTCTTGTAAGTTTATGAATCCCATATCCTATTTAAAAAAAAAGCGTGAAATAAATCATGTAGTGATCGTTTACCCCTTCACCTATATAAATCCCTATTATGCCTTGCCGCCGATAGCAGCTGAATATCTTCAGGCAGGCGTCCTTGAAACTAAGACAAAAGTAACCCTTCTTGATATGCGATATGAAAAGAATGTCTCCGAATATCTAAAAACCGCTGACCTTGTCTGTCTATATGGTTATTTTGAGGACTGCTCTATATTTGGCAAGTGGAAGATACATATCATACCAGAGGTCTTGTCAATGATTCCTGAAACTACGCCTGTTGTGGCAGGCGGCACAGGGTTTAAGGATTATGAAGAAGTATTCAGGATATACCCAAAGATTGATGTAATTATACGAGGAAACCCAGAGATCCCAATCATGGAGCTTTTAAACAGCGGCTCCCCTGAAAATGTGAAAAACCTTGTCTATCGGAAAGACGATAAGGCTGTTTATACTGAACGGGTTATTCATCCGCTCTTAGAAAATATTTATCCGAGGAGGCGCTTTCGCAATCCCAAATATAATTATCATGTAATGGGCATAAAGACCGACCTTTTGCGCGCCGGCATAGGCTGCAACTATAGATGCAAATTCTGTTTTGAATATGGGAAGGACTTTGATGGTGATTTCATGCGGTGGCAGGGCAGGTCTGCCAAAAGCCTTTTGCAGGAAATACAGGAAATAGACGCCTCTATTGTGGGTTGGGTGGATGACGATATGACAGCAGATATGAAAACACTGGAGGATCTCTCAGACCTTCTGATAGCCAATAAAATACAAAAGCTTTATGGAGGAACAGGGAGGATTGACCATGTCCTTAAAAGCAGCGTTGAAACCCTTAAAAAAATGGAAAAGGCCGGCGTTATTGCATTAAGTTTTGGCGTAGAGTCCCTTAAGGATGAGACTCTTAAATTATATGGAAAGGGGCAGAACGTCAAAAATGTGGAAAAGGCGATGCAAATGATGCAGGAAACCAATATTCTGCTAATCTGCAATTTTATACTCGGCTCCCCTGGCGAAACTGAAAAAGACATAATGGATATGCTTTGGTTTGGCAGGAGATGGAATGTTGACACGCTTGTAACAAACAGATTTCGTCTTCAGGAAGATTCTCCTCTATATGATATAGTATACGACAGGAAAACCGGTAAAGTGCGGGAAGGTATGGAAAGAGTTGAAGGGGATGCGCTTGCAAGGATTAAATACAAAGTAAAATTTGGCCAAAGAACTCCTTTTCGGATGATATTGTCGCTCCTTAAGCTGTATAGGCACGAAGGCATGTTTATTGAACCTCTTTATCTTTTGTGCTGTGCGCTGGAAACAATCACCAGGCATACTATTTTAGAGAAGACTAAAATTTTTCCTTTGGCTATCAAAGGAGCAAAAACGATTCTTGTATTTGCGCCTGTAAGGCATTTCTTCAGGATAACTGCTGTTCTCCTTACACCTGTAATAAGATTTGTAAACGCAGTGTTTGAGGCTATAGACAAAAAACTTGAAATATCTACAGGCATACTGCCCAGTCTGTTTTCGTATCTTGATAAAAAAGTATACAAAAAACAGCGCATCAAAGCCCAGGTCAACTCCCCCAAACCTCATATTTAAATACTGCTCTCAATGATTTGTTATATTAATTGGCCGTAAGGAGGAGATATGCACAGGTTTGACCCAAAAAGAATTGATATACTTATTAGCGAAGAAAGAAAGAAGGAGATTGACCCATTAAAATATCTAAAAGAGAATGGGCTGAAAAAGGACGTGGCCTTTACTGATATTAGAAAAGGCAGGTATATAACAGCCTTGCTGGTATGTCAAACCTTTTTTAAGTCTTTTATCCACTGCAGTTCCCTACTTCCCCACACAAAACTCTTCAAATATCCTGTTTAGTATGTCTTCTGTTGCTGTCTCGCCGGTGATTTCGCCGAGGGCATTGAGCGCCCCTCGCAAGTCCACTGCAAGGAACTCCTCTGACATCTCATTCTTCAAAGAGCCTTCAAGAGTTTCTAATGCCTTCTTTGTTTTTTCAAGCGCTGTCTTGTGCCGAAGATTTGTAATTATCGGCCTCTCGCCTGCTGTTATCCTGCCTTTAAAAAGGAGGCCATGAATAACTGACCTTAATCTATCAATACCCTCTCCTGTTAATGCAGAGATAGAGACTATCTCTTTCTCAGGCAAAGCCTTCTCAATATCGCTCTTTTTAACTAAAGACAGCAGGTCTGATTTGTTTAAAAGAACAATCAACCTCTTATTCCCTACCTCTTCTATCAGGCTTTTGTCTTCCTCATTTAACTTAACACTCCCATCAATCAGGAGCAGGATAAGGTCTGCACTTTTTATTGCATCTCTGCTTCTTTTCACGCCTTCTATCTCCACAATATCCTCTGTGTGCCTTATGCCGGCAGTGTCAAGTATGCGCAATGGCACGCCCTTTATATTTACCCATTCTTCAATCACATCCCTTGTTGTCCCTGGCACAGGCGTTACTATTGCCCTCTCCTCTTTCAGCAAGGCATTAAGGAGGCTTGACTTGCCGACATTCGGCCTGCCAATAATAGCAGTTGCAATGCCTTCTTTATAAATCCTCCCTTCATCTGCTGTAGTTATAAGCGCCTCAATTTCATCAACAGCTTTCTTAATTCTTTTTCCCATCTCATGCCTTGAAATAAACTCTATATCCTCATCAACAAAATCTATAGATGCCTCAACAGAGGCAATGATAGAAATAAGCTCCTCCCTTATGGCATTGACCTTCTTAGACAGGATTCCTGAAAGCTGATTTACTGCAAGCCGCAGGCTGTCGTCTGTTTTTGAATTAATTATATCTATTACTGCCTCTGCCTGAGACAAATCTATCCTGCCATTTAAGAAAGCCCTTTTTGTAAATTCGCCGGGTTCCGCAAGCCTTGCGCCATTTTTTATTACAAGCTCCATAACCCTCTTTAAAGGCACTGCACCGCCGTGGCAATTAATCTCAACCACATCCTCTTTTGTATAGGTATTCGGCGCTTTCATTATGCTTACAAGCGCCTCGTCTATTTTTTCTTTGCTGTCATCCCTTATCTCACCGTAATGGATGGTGTGGCTTGGAAGGGCGCTGAGTTTTTTATTTCTTTTTGGAAAGAAAATCTTATCAGCGATCAGGATAGCATCCTTTCCGCTTATGCGGACAATGCCTATCCCTCCCTCGCCGATTGGTGTGGAGATAGCACAAATTGTATCTTCATTTTTCATAATGAAATTTTATAGGATTTTAACTGGCAAGTCAAATGGAGTAATTATGCCTCTGTTGGAGCAGGCGGCGATAAATATTTATTGGTAACCGTCTGCTGTGCTATGGAAAGGACATTATTAACAAGCCAGTAAAGGACAAGTCCTGATGGAAAACTCAGGAACATAAATGTAAATATAACAGGCATAAGGAGCATCATCTTTGACTGTATGGGGTCAGCAGTAGGGGCAGTAGGCGTCATCCACTGCTGGATTAGCATTGAGATACCCATTACTACTGGGAGGATATAATACGGATCCATGGCAGCTAAATCCTGTATCCACCAGAAAAACGGCGCATGCCTCAATTCTATTGCATAAGAAAGGACATTATACAAGGCAATAAACACCGGTATCTGGATAACCATCGGCAGGCAGCCGCTTACAGGATTAACCTTGTGTGTTTTGTAAAGGTTCATCATCTCAATATTTAATTTCTGCTTGTCATCCTTAAACTTCTTCTGAAGCGCGGTAATCTTTGGCTGGAGCTTTTGCATCTCTTTCATTGACTTATAGCTCTTGTGCGTAAGCGGCGAAAAGATTACTTTTATAAGCGCTGTTATCAATATTATTGCAATGCCGTAGTTTCCTAATATCTTATAAAGCCATTTCATCAAATGGAATAAAGGCAGGCCGATGAACCAGAACCAGCCTAAGGGAATGGTCTCCTCAAGCCCGATTCTAAATGACTCAAGCCTGCTGTATTCCTTTGGCCCTGCGTAAAGCACAATGGTTTCCTTCAGATTATCAGCCTTTGCAAATTTAATAAGGGTGTTAAACCTTTCATTTTCCTCTTTTCTTACCACAACCTCGTCTATTTTATTCTTAGGGATTATTGAGGCAATGAAATATTTATCCTCTGTTGCAGCCCATGCAATCTTTCCCTGATATTGAACAACCTCGCCTGCCTTCTTTGGCAGGTCCTTTTTAACCTTTCCGTCAACAGATGCAACTGAGCCGATATGGCTGCCGTAGCCTGTCGCTGTTTTATCAACTATTCCGAAGTCTGAGCCAATGGAAAAGAGGATGGGCTTGTCTATCCCTTCTGCTGATAAATCAATATCAATCTTATAGGTGTCATTATAAAAGGTAAGCCTCTTTTCTACTTTTATGCCTTTTGAATCAGCGTAGGAGAGCGTAATTGTATCTTTGCTCTTATCCTTGCTAAGGCTTATATTATTTTTATCTGCTGCAAATATCTTATCATTAAAATCAGCGCCTTCAATATCTAATGAGAGCGGATAAATAATTCCATCTGCCTGAGGAATTAACTGAACCTGCGACTTTTCGTTATTTTTATATTTTTTAAGCTCCCATGCCTTGATTACACCGCCCCTGTTTGTCAGAATAGCTTTGTACAGGTCAGTTTCTACAATAATCTCTTTTTCAGATGGCAAAGGCGCCTGTTTTGCCTTCTTAGCAGGCAGCTTCTCTTCTGGAGCAGATGCCTTTTTATCCTCCACAGGCTTCTCTGCCGCAATCTCTTTCTCCGGCCCCTTTTTTGTTAATATAGGAGTCTGAAAGAAATATGAGAATATCAATAAGACAAGCACTGACATTACTGTTGCTATAATTAATCTTTTTTCCATTTATTCTCCATTATTTCACTGGATCGTATCCGCCGGGATGAAAGGGATGGCACTTTAATATGCGGCGAAGGGCTAATAGAGAGCCCTTGCCAGCTCCATGCTGTTCCAATGCCTCAACAGCATAACAGGAGCAGCTCGGATAAAAACGGCATGATTGAGGAAGGACTGGTGAAATAACTTTTTTATACAATTTAATTAAATATATAAAAAGCGTTTTCATCTATTTTTATTCTCAATAAGCCCTGCCTTTTTAAACAGGCCTTCTAAGTCCTGCCACACAATTCTTAAGTCCTTTCCCTCAGCCTCTTTTTTTGCAACAACCACAATATCCCTTTCTTTTATTACATTCTGCCAGATGTGTCTTAATATCTCTCTTAGTAGGCGCTTAATCCGATTTCTCTTAACACTGCCGCCGACCTTCTTTCCAACGCTAATGCCAACCCGGCTGTATTGAAGGTTATTTTTCAGAACATAGAGGATTATATTGCTGCTGTAATATCTCTTTCCCTTTTCATAGGCCCTTTTGTATTCAAAGGTTCTTTTTATCTGCTCATTCTTGGGAATTGTGAGGGTCACAGTATTACTCAAATCTTGTGATAGTTCTTAAAACGGCTTTTAAAAAAGCTCCATATGCAAGGAATATCTTAAATCTCCCCTAACCCCTCTTTTACAAAGAGGGGGATAAAGGAATTTCCCCCTTTGAAAAAGGGGGATTAAGGGGGATTTTATAAATAAACTTTTTACGAAGCTGTTTATACAGATAGTTTTTTTCTCCCCTTAGCCCTTCTCCTCTTAATAACCTTTTGTCCGTCCTTTGTCTCCATCCTCTTTAGGAAACCATGGGTCCTCTTTCTTTTTAGATTGC
>ERZ1292623.2993-Hain-H51-01um-R1-2993-length-14721-cov-5_pt1 | contig 14721 bp, 16 predicted proteins | sample MGYA00564398_ERZ1292623 | MGnify/ENA primary metagenome ERZ1292623 (study PRJEB36523, sample SAMEA6512633) | groundwater metagenome | collected 2019-01-07 | study: AquaDiva: Metagenomics assemblies of 32 groundwater samples
ACTCACGGCGAAGCCGATGCTCTACGTCTTCAACACCTCCGAAGCGACGGAGAACGTCGGGCTCGAGCTGGAGCAGAAGTTATCGGCGCCGGTGGTCAAGATTGATTCCGTTTTCGGCGCCGGTCTCGATGATCTCATCACTGCGAGTTATAAGTTGCTTGGCCTCATGACCTACTTCACAACGGGGGCTGACGAGACCCGGGCTTGGACGGTGAGGGTAGGGAGCACGGCGCCGGAGGCCGGCGCGGCGATCCATGGCGACTTCAAGGAGCGCTTCATCAAGGCCGAGGTCATCAATTGGCAGACACTCCTCACCGCCGGCTCCTATGCTAACGCGCGGGAGAAAGGATTGCTTCGAACCGAAGGCAAAGAATACATTGTGCAGGACGGTGATGTAATTGAGTTTAAGATCTAGTGTGCTATATTCCTTTCGGAAGGAGGTGCTCATTATGACACTTGGAATCCCGGGAACTGGTCCGTATGGCAGGATTCGAATGCTTCAAACAAACATTCTATGTTCTCAATACGAAATTGATTTAATCGCGCAAGGCCTTAAAAGGGGGTCAAAAGCCGGATATCAAAAAAGTATTGCCGCCGCGCGAGCGGAAATCAGGGCGATCAGAGCAAGCATCAAGGGAGGGGAGAAATCCTCTAATCAATAACCCCAGTTTGCGAAAGCAGAGACGGGGTTTTATTTTACTTCCACTAAACTAACTAAGCGGACGCGCTTTGTAGTCGGCGGGAGCGGTGGTGAGAAATTGTTCTAAGGCGTCGCGCTTTAAGAGTCCGGCTTGGGCGCCGACGGCTTGAACGACCGACATTGAGTTAACGGGACCCCAAGCCAGAGCTTCCGGTATCGTCTTGCCTAAGGCGAGCGCGGCGACGAAGGTGGAGGAGAAGGCGTCGCCCGCGCCGGTGCGCTCAAGCGGTGGCTTCGGGTCGGGGTAAGGCGGCATGAAGTAGGAATTTGTGCCGTCGAAAGCGTAAGCGCCATTCGGCCCATCAGTAATGACGGCAATCTTCGGACCGAGCGCGTGCATTTGCTTAAGTAACTCCTTCGGCTCGACGCCCGTTACGCCCAAGATCTTCTCCGCTTCGCCGACGTTGCAGAGCACCACCTCGCTTCGGGCGTAGAAGCCGGCTAATTGCTCGCGACCCAATTTCATCTGGAAGGTGCCGGGTTGGAAAGCAAGCTTCGTCTCGGGGTGGGCGGTGAGGAATTTCAAAATTTCTTGGTGGTAGGGGAGCGAGTGCTCACCAAGCGAGCTAAGGTAGAGCCACTTGGCCGATACTTCGGGCCAGAGGTAATTGTATTTCTCATGCTTGATGAGAATCGTTCGATCATCTTTAAACCAAAGTACATAGTGGTAATTAGTGGCTTGCCCTTCATGGGCGCGAACGAAGTCCGTACTCACGCCTTCGTTCTTTAAGGTGGCGATCGCTTCCGCACCGTGAGCATCTTGGCCGAGGTCGGTGACGAGCGCCGTCTTCAGTCCCAGTCGCGCCGCCGCCACGGCGGCGTTGGGGGAGTTGCCCACCGCCGGCACCACGGTCACGGACTCATAAGGGATCTTGGCGCCGAAGGCCATGCAGATTTCGCAATGTTCGTGGTTAATGTCGCAATGGAGTTCGGCATCTTGGAGTCGGATGAAGGCATCCGTCACAATATCGCCCACAGCGAGGAAGTCAAAAGTTTCTTTATCCATCCTTTTATCTTAGCAAATTTATTTCCTTTTGTGATACAATTTAGCCCATGAAGACCTTGCGCGAGTGTGTTAATGAGGCCGAGGCGGCTCATGTGGCCGTTGGCCACTTCAACACTTCGACTATGGAAGGCGTGTGGGCGATCGCCCGCGCGGCCAAGGAGCTCAATGTGCCCGTAATCGTCGGTGTGTCGGAAGGGGAGCGCGACTTCTTGGGGGTGCGCGTGGTGGCGCGCGCCGTGGCTGAGGTGCGGCGCGAGCTCGACCACCCCATCTTCTTAAACGCTGATCACACTTACTCCTTCGATCGAGTTAAGGAAGCGGTCGATGCCGGCTTCGACGCCGTCATCTTCGATGGCAGTAAGCTCTCGTTTGAGGAGAATGTGGCCGAGATGAAGCGCTCGGCCGAGTACGCGCGGCAAGTCAATCCAAATATTATTGTTGAGGGCGAACTCGGCTACATTGGCACTTCGTCGAAGCTCCTAGACAAAGTGCCTGATGACGTTAATTTGAACGAAGATCACTTAGTTAAGCCGGAAGTGGCGAAGCAATTTGTCGCTCTGACAGGTGTTGACCTCCTTGCTCCCGCCGTCGGCAACATCCACGGCATGCTTAAGGGTTCGCCTGATCCGGCGCTCGACATTGATCGGATCAAGCTCATCCGCGAAGCGGCCGGCCGGCCGCTCGTGCTCCACGGCGCCTCGGGCAATACCGATGATGATCTCCGCCGCGCCATCGCGGCCGGAGTGGCGGTGGTGCATGTGAACACGGAGCTCCGCGTCGCTTACCGCGACGCCTTAAAGCAATTCCTCCAATCAAGCCCCGACGAGGTGGCGCCGTACAAGATTTTGAAACCAGCGATGCTCGCGATGCAGCAAGTGGTGGAGCGGAAGTTGCGGATTTTTAATGGGCTTTAATTTTTTATGAAACTAAACAGATCGCTCTTATTTATTTTCTTCTTCTTATTCCCATTCACTAGCTTCGGGGCCAATTTTTATTTCTCAATCAGTCTAAGTCAAGGAATGAGTAGTCCAGATGTAACCCAGTTGCAGAAATTCTTAGCTTCCCAGTCGGCTAGTCAGTGGCCTAGTGGTCAATCAGCCACCGGTTTTTTTGGTCCAGTGACCAAGTCGGCCTTAGTTAATTACCAAAGTAGTGTTGGTATCTCTCCGGCCTCTGGTTACTTCGGCCCGATTACCAGAAAACATGTTAACAGTTTGTCTGGTTTTGATTCGGGTAGTTCTGGTATGCCGGAAGTTGGCTCTGCCGCCACACCTCCAGGTCAAGGTAAAATAGCAATCACTTCTCCCATTGCCACGTCTGAATGGTTAGCTGGGCAAACTTATAAAGTTACTTGGACGAGTAGTGACTTACCAACCACTATTCGTGATCAACTGGCGATTTCTTTGAGTAATGATAGTGGCGCCTACCTTAGAATTGCCGCTCCAACTCCTGATGATGGTAGTGAAAACTGGACTATCCCGGCTAACCTTCCCACGGGCACTTACCAAGTGACGGTTGGTTGTCTGACCGGAGAGGTTAAGGAAAAAAGCGGCAACTCAACCAGCTGCCCCTTGGGCTTAAGTCAATTCTTTAAAGTAAAAAATAGTAACGTTGCCCCAGTGTCCATGGTGTCTATTTCTCCAAAAACCGGAGATACTTTAGTTAAGGGGCAGACATACGAGGTGCGTTGGTCATTCAACAATGTGCCAACTTTTCCAAAATCAGTGAACAAAATTACCGGCCAAGAAGAAAGTTATGAGCCAGTAATCCAAAACATCTATCTCACCACCCCAAATAATGAAGAACTTGGCTACACTGGGGGCATGGGCTCGATCTTCAGAGAGCGTGAGATGGGCCGAAACGGTCTCTACTCTTGGACCATTCGTAACGATCAATTCCAATCGGCTGGTCGTTTCCAGCTGAAAATAGAGTGCCCACCCGAGTTAAAAATTTATGGTTGTAAGGATGCGATTAGTGGGTTGTTTAATATTACCGACCCGGACTCGTCTAAACCAAGTATTGATGTGTTGTCAGCTCGTCAAGCAGGGGAAGTCTGGCAACCAGGGCAGACCTACTCAGTTTCTTGGACAAGCCAAAACATACCGACTGATAAACCGGTCCAGATCCATCTCACAGATCCCTTCCGTGGTGGAATCTTTTCTGGTTATGCGTCTGATAATTCTGGATCGGGCACAGTAACCGTCCCTCTAACCGCTAAGCCTGGCCAATATCAATTATTAATTCGAATCGATCTAAATGGAAGACTGATTGATGCTCGAGCTGACTACACCATTAATGTTCCGCCGGTTTCCAGTAACACTAATTTACCACTCCAGCCACTAAAGATAACTTCCCCGCGGGGTGGCGACAGTTGGGCCTTGGGTAGTTGGCAGTCGGTCAATTGGAATCGTCCGCTGGAAGAAATTGATGAGACTCGTCATGGTGCTTGCGCTGCCTACGTTGCTGTAGTTAAGGCAGAGACAAAAGAGGTAATGGGATTCATCGATTACCTTAGCACCTCGCAAATTATCACCGGTCATGCTTGGCATCCGGCTGGTCGAGTCTACAGTCCTCTTTGTGGTTCGAATGTAACGGAAGTCAATTTACCAGCGGGGCAATATTTCATTCGTCTATCTTCTATTGACCCTAACACCGAACAGCGATTCAACATTGATGGTGAGATTTTTAATTTAAATTAAATTTTAATTTATGGCCAAGATATTTGTGACGCGGTTGATTCCGGACGCTGGGTTGAAGCTCCTCCGCGAGGCGGGGCACGAGGTGGTCGTGAGTGAGAAGGATGGGGTCTTAACCAAAGCGGAATTAATTTCCCAATTACAAGCGGGTAATTACGACGCGGTGCCTTGCCTTCTAACGGACAAGATTGACGCCGAGGTGCTTGCCGCCGTGCCGCAAGCGAAGATCTTCGCCAACTACGCCGTGGGGATTGATAATGTCGATCTGGCGGCGGCTAAAGCGAAGAACGTTTTAATTTCTAACACTCCCGGGGTGCTCACTGATGCCGTGGCCGAGCACGCCTTCACCCTGCTCCTCGCCGTGGCCAAGCGCGTGGCCGAGGCCGATCGCTACACCCGCGCTGGTAAGTACCAAGGCTGGGCACCGCTCCTCCTCCTTGGCACTGAGCTCGCGGGCAAGACCTTGGGGGTGGTGGGTCTCGGCCGGATCGGCTCGCGATTAGCCCACTTCGCCGCCCGCGGCTTCGAGATGAAGGTGGTGTACTACGATGTGGCGCGGAATGAAGAGTTTGAAAAGAATTATAATGCCAAATACGAAAGTGAGGTGGAAGCGGTGCTCAAGCAAGCGGATTACATCTCGATCCATGTGCCTCTACTCGACTCCACTCGTCATCTCATTAATGCCGATCGGCTTAAACTGATGAAGCCAACTGCCGTTCTCGTCAACACCTCGCGCGGTCCGGTGATCGACGAGGCCGCGCTCGTCGAAGCCCTTAAGTCGGGCACGATTCGTGGCGCCGGCTTAGATGTGTACGAGCATGAGCCGGCGCTCGCACCAGAGCTTGCCACGCTCGATAATGTGATCTTGACGCCGCACACTGCCTCGGCGACGGAAGAGACCCGCCAAGCCATGTCGCGCCTCGCGGCGGAGAACATCCTCGCCGCCCTCGGCGGCCAGACCCCACCAAATTTGGTGAAGTAAAATTACACCACATCTCAAAACTACAAGGGTGACCCTTGGATAAAACGTCTTGAAGAATTTATAAAATAGTGGTAGTTTAGAATTTAGAAAGGAGGTTCTTTTTTGGAACAGGTTCAGGAAACAGAAATCTTCTTGAAAGGAGAAAAGACATGTTGGGAAGACTATGTGGAGTTGTCGTTTTTTGGTCCATCTGCTTTGTCTTGGCGTTGCTATACTTTTGGTGGGGGAAAGACGTCCCAGCCTCACCAGAGTTAGCCGCGTTAACCGTAGGAGCGGCCACTCGCGCTACCCTGTTCGTCCTAGGTGCCATCGCTACGATTGTCGGTTTTACTTGGTCGATCTGCACGATCGTATCCGGGGATTTTCCGGAATGGATGGAATTGATCTGGAAAGGGGGTCGGTGAATAGTCTCATCGTCTCAGTATTTCACTGCCTAGCTTCGACCGCTGTCGGGGCTTTTCTTTTTTAAAAAACTGTGTATAGTTATTGTCTATGTTGAAATTGAAGGCGGAAAAGCGGGAAGTGTTTGGGAAGGAGCTCAAGGCCTCGCGCCTCGCGGGCGAATTGCCTGTGGTCGTCTACGGCCGTAAGGCCAAGGCGAGCTCGCTCTTCGTTAAGGCTCAAGACCTCAAGAAGGCCTTCGAATCAGCCGGCGAATCTTCAATTATCGAACTAACCACCCCAAGCGGCGGCGAGAGCGTGCTCATCCACGACGTCGTCTTCCACCCCGTTACCAATGAGCCAATTCACGCCGACTTTTACGTCGTGGAGAAGGATGTGGCGCTTAAGGTTAAGATCCCGATTGAGTACACGGGTCTCGCTCCGGCGGTTAAAGAGCTCGGCGGTACACTCGTTAAGGTGATGCACGAGCTCGAAGTGGAAGCCTTGCCGGCTGATCTACCGCACTCCATTACCGTCGATACGTCGGTACTCGCTACTCTCGAGAGCCAGATTCTCGTTCGTGATCTCGTCTTGCCGAAGAAGGTTAAGGCCGTCAATGATGCCGAAGATGTGGTTGCCGCCATTAAGGTCGTGAAGGAGGAGGTGATTGAAGACACTGGCCCGATTGATCTCACCGCCATTGAAGTGGAGAAGCGGGGTAAGGAAGAGGAGCCAGCCGCTGAAGGCGAAGCTTCGCCCGCCGAGAAAAATTAGCTATAATCTACTGGATGAACCAGCGCTCGCTTAAGGCGATCTTTATCTTTGCTTGCCTAGCTTTTTTAACTGGCAATAGTTTGCTGGTGCAAGCGCAGACGGGCACCGATGTCGAAGAGCGCCGAACGGCGCTCGAGACGGAACTGGCTAAGGTCGAGGCCGAGATCGCGATTCAGAATGGCCTCATCTCCATTAAGCAGAATGAGGCGGCCACGCTCGAGCGCGATCGCCAACTGCTTAATTCGCAGATCGCGAAGGCGAAACTAACGATCCGTGCTCACGAGCTTGAGATCGAGCGCTTGGGCGGCGATATTAATAAGAAGACCGAAGTCATCACCGATTTAACTGATCGGATCGAAGAGTCGAAGCAATCTCTATCCGAACTCTTGCGCCAGCGGCGCTACCTCGAAGACTATACTTTAATCGAAGTGATGGTTGACGGCGAGACCCTAGCCGACTTCTTCCAAGAAGCCGATAACTACCAATTCGTCGAAGATTCGATCCATCAACTCTTCGGCAAAATGCGTTCCGAGCGGAAGGAGACGGAAACGGTGAAGCAGAATCTGGAAGAGCGCCGCTTGGCCGAACTCAATTCCAAAAAGCAGATCGAGGAAGAGCGTCGTCGGGTGGAGCGATTGGAAACGGAGAAGCGCCAACTTCTAGCCATTACCAATAATCAGGCGGCGGCTTACCGTCGAGTCCGAGCCGAGCGCGAAGCGCGCAAAACGGAGATCAAGAGCGCCCTCTTCCGTCTCCGCGGCTCGGATGCCATTACCTTCGGTGAGGCGCTTGATCATGCCAACTTCATTTCGAATAAAATCGGCGTCCGCCCCGCCTTCCTCCTCGCCGTCATTACCCAAGAGTCGAATCTCGGTGCTAATGTGGGTACTTGCAACCGGCCGGGCGATCCACCCTCGAAGCATTGGTCAAAAATATTGAAACCCGATCGCGATCAAACTCCCTTCTTGAGGATTGTGAAGGCTCTCGGTCTTGACCCCGAGATCGTGCCTCTCTCTTGCCCGCAAGCGGGCGGTTGGGGTGGAGCCATGGGGCCGGCCCAGTTTATACCCTCCACTTGGGAGCTCTACCAGAAGAAGGTCGCGAACGTCACCGGTAGCAATCCGCCGAATCCGTGGAATCCGCGTGACGCCTTCGCCGCCTCCGGCACTTATTTGAGTGAGTTGGGGGCAAGTGCGCGGACTTGGACGGCCGAGCGCACCGCGGCGCTTAAGTATTATGCCGGCTCGCGTTGGAACTTGGCTAAGAATGCCTTCTATGGCAATAACGTGATGAAGATCGCCGGTGATTACCAAGAATTGATCGACACCTTGCAAAATAATTGATTTTCTGGCAACTTATAGTCTATGAAAGCAGATACCCATCCAACCTATCACGAAGCGGCGCCCGTCGTTTGCTCCTGCGGTAACAAGTTTACCGTTGGTTCGACGATGGAGAAACTCCAGATCGAAATCTGCAGTGCTTGCCACCCCTTCTTCTCCGGTCAGACTAAGATCTTAGACACTGCCGGCCGCGTAGAGAAGTTCAAGCAACGCCAGACCAAGAAGAGTAAATAATGGAGCTCAAAGACTTTCGCGATAATCCGCGCACGGCCGCGCTCGCGGCCGAATTTGATCGTCTCGAGGGCAAGCTCGCCGAGCTTCGCTCGCTCGCCTCGACCGACGAGAGTATGCGCCTTATGGCCGAGCAGGAGATCAAGGATCTCGCGGCCGCCCAAACCGCTCTCTTTGAGCAAATGCAGTCCATCCTCGAGCCCGCCGCAGCGGGCGAGACGAGTGGGGCGAAAGAAGTAATTTTAGAAATCCGCGCCGGCGCCGGCGGGGAAGAGTCCTCGCTCTTCGCCGCCACTCTCGCCTCCATGTACCGCCGCTACGCGGCGATGCGGAGCTGGGCCTTCACTGTCGTTAACGAATCGAAGAGCGAGCTTGGTGGTTATAAGGAAGCCATCTTCGAGCTCCGCGGTGCCGGCGTCTACGATGATCTGCGTTACGAAATTGGCGTCCATCGGATCCAGCGCGTGCCCGCAACGGAGAAGCAAGGTCGCATCCATACCTCGACCGCCTCGGTTGTCGTCTTGCCGCTCCTTGCGGAGAAGAGCTTCGCCATCAATCCGGCTGATCTCGAGATCACCTTCTCCCGCTCGGGTGGGGCTGGTGGTCAGAATGTGAACAAGGTGGAGACGGCGGTCCGCATTTTGCATAAACCAAGTGGTCTCGTGGTGCGCTCGACGAGCGAGCGGAGCCAGAGCCGCAATAAGGAGAAGGGGATGGCGATTCTGGCCAGTAAATTAAAAGACGAAGCGGAGAACAAGGCCGCGAGCAAGCTCTCTGGCGAGCGGCGACGGCAGATCGGCACGGCCGACCGGTCGGAGAAGATTAGAACTTACAACCTCGTCCAAGATCGGGTTACGGACCACCGGATCAAGCAGTCTTGGCATCAAGTGGAGAAGATCTTGGCCGGCGATTTGGGCCCGATTGTCGAGGCCCTTAAGAGTGTGGATAAAGAACCAGCCTAACTTGCCTTAGGGTCTAACTTCTGCTACCATCTTAATCTATGTCTTCATTATTAAAGGAGCTATTTGAACGGGGGGCGCATTACGGTTACAGCCGTCGGCGTCGCCATCCGTCCGTTAACCCCTACCTTTACGGCTTTAAAAACCGTTCAGCTGTAATTGACCTCGAAAAGTCACTCGTTCTCATGGCCCGCGCCGAAACGGCGCTTAAGGCTTTCGGCGAAAAGAAGCAAACGGTGATCTTCGTCGGTTCTAAGCCAGAAGCGCGTCAGGTGGTGGCGGCCACCGCCGAACGCTTGGGCCAGCCTTATGTGGCTTCACGCTGGATTGGCGGCACCCTCACCAACTTCCCTGAGATCAAGCGCCGGCTCGCTCGCCTCGAAGAGCTAAAGAAGCAATTGAGTACCGGTGGGCTTGAGATGTATACTAAGCAAGAGCGCGGCCGCTTCCAGAAGGAGCTTGATCGCTTGGAACGGACCTTTGGCACGATTGCCGATCTTAAATCACTTCCGGCCGCGATCGTGGTAGTTGATTCAGAAGTGGAGACGATTGCGGTGGCCGAAGCCAATACCTTAAACTTACCGGTCGTGAGTCTCTCTGGTACCGATTGCGATCTCCGGCCGATGACTTACCCCGTGGTTGGCAACGATGCCAGCACCCAGACGATTGAATGGTTCCTCAGCCGACTCGCGCTGGCTTACGAAGCCGGTCTCGTCGTGGCGGCGAGTACAGCGGCGGCCACTACTTCGACTCCCACAGTTTAAATTTTAAAATTAAATGATTAGCGCGAAGCAAATTAAAGCTCTTCGAGATCAAACCGGCGTATCGGTGGCCGATTGCCGCAAAGCCCTCGAGGCCTCAAATGGCGACGAAGCCAAAGCGCTTGATTGGTTGAAAGCCAATAGCGTTAAGACGGCCGAGAAGAAGGGCTCGCGCTCGCTTGGAGCGGGCGCGGTGGCGAGTTACATCCACTCCAACGGTGCCCTCGGCGCCATCCTCGAATTGCGCTCCGAGACTGACTTCGTGTCGAAGAATGAAGCCTTCCGCACCCTCGCCGAAGATCTCGCGATGCAAGTGGCCGCTACGGCTCCGGCCGATATTAAAGAATTACTTGAGCAACCCTTTATCAAAGAACCTTCAAAAACCATTACCGATCTCGTTAATACAAGTATCCAGAAGTTTGGCGAACGGATCGAAATAGGTCGCTTCAATCGACTCGACACCACCGACTAAGCCATGATTACCACGAAGATCATCCTCCTTAGCCTCTCGGGACTAGCCTTCATCGGGATGATCGTCGTTTTGGTGCGGGCGCGTCGCCGCGAGCTGATGAGCGAGAATGGGAGTTTGGCCGAAGTGCTCTCGCCGCAAATCCACTTTACCGCCGGACGTTTGATCGAGGTCGTGCGACACTCCGTCGTGGCGAGCTCACTCTTTGTGCTCCTCATCATCCATCGCTTGGTGACGGGGAGTAAAAAGTTACTTCATCGTCTTGAGCACCTCTTCTCCGGTTTGATTGAAGCGGTGCGGGGTCAAGGTCAACGAAAGTTAGTGGAGAGTCGTCGCGGGGGAGTCTCCTTCTTCCTCGAGCAAATTAAGATTGATCAAACCAGCTCTCGGCGATAAAACCACCTCGGATAAATATTGCCAGCGTAGGGCCGACGTGTTAGTCGGCCTCCCGATCGAAGCATCGGGACTCAGTTGGTCCCGTCAGAGCCGGAGTAGCTCAGTTGGTACCCGCCCGAACGTGCCGAACCACGTTCGGTACGGGCGGGGAGCAACGGTTTTCTAAATAAATTATGTATACTGTCTATGTCTTAAGGGATAGGATGGGGAAACTCTATAAGGGTTTAACCAATAATCTTAAAAGACGAGTAAAAGAACATGAGAGTGGTCACACAATTACCACTAGTAAAATGGCAGAAATTCTAGTGGTGTATGTGGAGGAATATCCAGATTTTGATACGGCGAGAAAGAGAGAATTATATCTAAAATCCGCCGCTGGGAGGAGATTTCTTAAAGATAAATTGCCACCCTAGCTCAGCTGGTAGAGCAACGGTTTTGTAAACCGTAGGTCGTCGGTTCGATCCCGACGGGTGGCTTCAATTAGGCGTTCAGGCGGGTAAACCGTAGGTCGTCGCCTGCCCGAATGACCAGATGGTCAGGCGGGGTTCAAGCCCGACCGCTGGCTCTGGATTAGCCATAAATTAGAGCATATTTATAGCCATTGACACAGGTGCTTTTTGGGTGTATAATAGGGGGAGTTAGTTAGTCAATTGCAGTGGTAGTTTTACCACTTTGACAACTGAACACTTCTTAAGAAAGGTGACCTGTTATGTATATTCTAGTGATCGATGACGACAAGCACACTGCTGTTAAGATCGCCGAAGCCCTTGCGGAGATCGGTGAAGTGGAGATTTGCAGCGCAGAACCACTAAGATCGATGCCGTCGAAAGAGCAGGTGCTCGCCAGTATCGAGAAAGCAGATCTCATTCTGCTCGACGGCAAGATATGCCCTGAGTATGACGGCCCAGATCTCCTCCCCCATTGCTCTGGCAAGAAAGTCTTGGGGATCTCGAGCCGGTTCGACCTCGGCGAACACAACTGAAGTGGCAAGGAACGTCTCACTGAAGGAAGGGTTGATGCCGCTGAATCCCTTCGGAAGAAGGTGAATCAAATCATGGCTCAATAGTGGCGCAACCCGCACTCTCCAGAAGTGGTGAACAAAATCTGGAACCCCGCCTTCTAACGAAAACCGTTGGGGGGCGGTTTTCTTTTTGATAATTTAACAGCACTTCCATATATGGAAGTGGGGATATTTATCGCAAGGCGGCGGTGAAGTCGGTCGCGGTGCGTTCGCGGATTTTTTGGTCCAGGGTATTGATCTCGTCGTTGGTCAACGTGCGATCGGGGGCGCGGTAGATGATGCGGTAGGTGTAACTCGTCTTATCATCGCCAAACTTGGCGGCGTTGTCGTAATGATCGAGAAGAGTCACTTCTTCCACCCAGTCGCCGCCCAAGTCGCGGATGAGGTCGAAGTAGTTATTCGGCACGAAGGTCTTAGACACGATGAAGGAGATGTCGCGGGTGATGGGCGGATACTTCGAGACTTCTTGATACTTCTGCCCCAAGTTAAGCTGCTTCTTGACCCGTGGATCATCCGACCAGAGGAGGCGGATGTCGGGGAGGTTCATACTTAAGATGGCGAGGCGCTCGAGGCCGAAGCCGAAGGCCCAGCCGTGGTAACCTTCGAGACCGAAGTTCTTGAGCACCTCGGGTCGTGGCATGCCGCCGCCCAAGATCTCGACCCATTGGCCACTCTTATCCACCTCCACCTCGAGGCTCGGATCGGTGTAGGGGAAGGTGTCGGGGTTGAAGCGGAACTTCACTTCTGGGCCAAAAAGATTTTGGGTAATGTCGGTTAAGACCTTTTTCAAATCATCGATATTTAAATTGGCCTGCGAATTGGGCACGAGGTAGAGACCACCCATCTGATGGAAGACGTTCAAGTGGCGACGATCGATCTCGTCTTTACGGTAAACTTTTCCATAACACAAAACACCAAGTGGTTCTTGCTTCGCAATCTTGGCTTTCACCTTCGGATCATTGAGATAGTAATACCACATCACGGTGTCGTGAGTGCGGAGAATATTCTTGTCATCGAGGTAGTAGGTGTCGGAGTGACTGCGCGCGGGGTGATCGGGAGCGAAGTTGAAGCGGTCGAAGCTGACCTCGGCTGAGACAATCTCGGGGATGTCTATATCGTCGAAGTCGCGGAAGAGGGGCATCGCCTTCACTTGGGCAACGAGAGCGGCGAGGGGACTATCGGCCGTGCGGGAGAGGTCGGGGAGGCCCAAGTAGCGCCGGAGGCGTAGGGCCTCCGGATCGCTCCGCTTGGCTAATTCAGCCGTGAGCTTCACCTCTTCATCTCGGGGGATCACTATTTCTGCCATCGTCATATTGTAATCATAAAATTGCCGTTTGGCGAATAATTTGCTAGAATATACTTATAAAATATGGCTAAAGTTCCCTCAACTGCGTCGGGCAAGCGTAAATATGATGCCGAAGACATCTTAGTTCTTGAAGGGTTAGAACCCGTCCGCAAGCGGCCGGGCATGTACATTGGCTCGACTGGCACGGACGGTCTCCATCACTTACTGGTCGAGATCTTCGACAACTCTCGCGACGAGGCGATGAACGGTTCTTGCAACGAGATCGAGGTCGCCCTCCTTCCCGGCGAGCTCGTGCGTGTGGCCGACAATGGTGCCGGTATCCCTGTCGCCATGCATCCTAAGACTAAGGTCTCGGCTTTGGAGACGGTGATGACGACCTTGCACGCCGGTGGTAAGTTCGAGGGCGAGGGTTACCAGATTGCCGGCGGCTTGCACGGCGTGGGCGCCTCGGTGGTGAACGCCCTTTCGGAATGGCTCCAAGTGTACGTGCATCGCGATGGCGGTAAGTACTTCCAAGAGTACGCCCGCGGGCGGAAGAAGGCGGCGGTGAAAAAGCTCGAAGCGTCTAAACTCCACGGCACGGTTGTCATTTTCAAACCTGATGCCCAAATCTTCTCCGACCTCGTCTATAATTGGGAACGAATCGTTAACCATCTCCGCGGGCAGGCCTACCTCGTTAAGGGTTTGCGCCTTCGCGTCATCGACGCGCGCGGCGCTAAGGGTAAGTTCGACTACGGCGAGACACTTTATTTGAAGGAGTTAGACCTAAATTCACCATCAAAAACTTTCTACTTCGAAGGAGGGCTCATGTCTTACGTGCGCTTCCATGCCGCCAAAGAGAAGCCATTGCATAAAAACATTTTCTATCTCGACAAGCCGGCGACGGGAGCGCAAGTGGAGGTGGCCTTCCAATACATCGACGACATTGTGCCGCATGAGACGAGCTTCGCCAACAACACAGCCACGCCCGAAGGCGGGATGCACTTAACCGGCTTCCGCACCGCCCTCACCCGCACCTTGAATGATTACGCGAGGAAGAATAATTTCTTAAAAGAGAGCGAAGGCAATCTCACGGGCGATGACGTGCGCGAGGGCATCCTCGCGGTCGTGTCCGTTAAGTTGCGCAATCCGCAATTCGAAGGTCAGACCAAGGCCAAACTCGGCAACGTGGAAGTGCGCGGCGCGGTGGAGACGGTCTTCGGCGAATCACTCGCCGCTTACTTAGAGGAGAATCCCGATGACGCTCGCGCCATTGTGGGTAAGGTGATCTTGGCGCTTGAGGCGCGCAAGGCCGCCAAGGCGGCCAAGGATAGCGTGCTCCGCAAGGGTGCGCTCGAAGGTATGACCCTCCCGGGCAAACTGGCTGACTGCCAAACGCGCGACGCCGCGGAAGCCGAGCTCTTTATCGTTGAGGGAGATTCCGCCGGTGGTTCGTCGAAGCAGGGCCGCGATCGCCGGACGCAGGCCATCTTGCCACTCAAGGGCAAAATTTTAAACGTGGAGAAGACACGACTCGACAAGGTGCTGGGTTTTAAAGAAATTAAATCTCTCATCATCGCCCTCGGCACCTCTATTGGCGACACCTTTACGATTGAGAAGTTGCGTTACCATAAGATTATTATTGCCACCGATGCTGACGTGGACGGCGCCCACATTCGCACCCTCCTCCTCACTCTCTTTTACCGCTACTTCCCAGCTA
>ERZ1292623.2994-Hain-H51-01um-R1-2994-length-14716-cov-5_pt1 | contig 14716 bp, 17 predicted proteins | sample MGYA00564398_ERZ1292623 | MGnify/ENA primary metagenome ERZ1292623 (study PRJEB36523, sample SAMEA6512633) | groundwater metagenome | collected 2019-01-07 | study: AquaDiva: Metagenomics assemblies of 32 groundwater samples
CGGGGTTGAACTACAAGGGCTATAGCCCAAACAGGCGCCAGTGCACCATAGCATATGCTACCAGAATCGCGATAGCCCCGAATGCGGCGTGGACCGAGTACTTATTGACCAACTCGAGCACCGGCGCGCCGAACTTCCACACCAAGTACGTAACCACCGACATGCGCCCGCCGCGTCCGATTGCGAAACCAAGTATAAAAGGAAGGAATGGAGAACCCAATATACCCGCCGCGTAAATAAAAACTTTGTCCGGGAGCGGGGTAAAGGACGCCAAAAGCATCGCCAAAAATATCTGAGCGCCCAAGAGCCCTTGGGCGCTCGCGTACGCGTCTACCAAACCCCACGAAGCCAAAAACGGCTCTCCAAACGCGCGGAAGAGGTAAAAGAGCAGCCAATATCCCACCGCCGCGCCGGCAATTGATGACACCCACGATACAGCAAGAAACGTTTTCCATTTTTCCTTATGCGCCAGAATGAGCACCGCAAGAAAAGCTTCGGCGGTCAATGGAGAAAAGATAGTGTCGGTAAAGGCGATGAGCGAGAGCCATGCAAGAGCAAAGCGGCTCCGCGCGTGTTCGACAAACCACTCCCATCCGCGCTCCCGCGCCGTCGTTATGTGTTCTATACCGTGCATTATTTTATCAGGTCGCCCGGCGCTCCTGTTGTCTCAAACAAAGCAAAGGGTGTATCTGTGCCTCCAACAGCAAGTATCATCGCTTGGCTCTCGAGCCCCATCATCATCCGCGGCTCTAAATTAGTTACAAACGGGCAGCGCTTCCCAACCAGCGCCTGCGGGTCGGGGAAATACGCTTTGATTCCGGACAGAACTTGTCGTTCCTCTGCGCCGAAGTTTACTTTGAGCTTCAAAAGCTTGTCGCTTCCTTCTATATTTTCGACAGAAAGTATTTCGCCGATTTTTATCTCGACTTTCTTAAAGTCGTCTACCGTTATCATTTCTGTAGTCTATCGAGATAACTCTGTAAAATCAAAGCCGCAGCCGATGCATCCAGCGCGTCTTGGCTCGGGTTGGCTTTGCGCGACTTCTCCTCCGGAGCAAATTGCCGCGCGGCGAGCGCAGAGGTAAAGAACTCGCGCTCGTAGTGCACAGGCAGGCCGGTAAGCTCGCCGATGTCTTTTTTAAACTGCTCGATGTCCTCCATAATTTCGTTCTTCTCTCCCGAAAAATTGCGCGATTCCCCTATCACAATCGCCTGCGCGCCCTTTTCTTTAATAAGCGCGGCGACTTTAGAAATGGCGTCCCGACCCGCATCGACGGTTGCAAGAGGAAAAGCCACTGTTCCGTTGTCGTCGGAAACAGCCAACCCGATGTTCTTTGTCCCGTAATCTATCCCGATGTATTTCACTCCGTCAGTGTAATTGATAAAGCTTTTAATGTGTAGTATGTTGCTGATTGGAATTAGTCAAACTGCACGGAGGATACCATTCGAGTTCATAGAAATAACCTGCTCTTCCGGGTCGGCTTTATGTTTACTCCGGCGGAGGACGAACCGGTAAAAGTCGACCGGTGCACGCTTGTTGGCCGCTTCGGACTCTTGCTGGCGCCCTGGATACTGCTGAACCTGCTGTCGTGGATCTTCCTCGGCATCATTTTTGGCATTATCGCGCAATTCGTCTGGCGCATTGTCATATTTCTGTTTGTGGGCAAAAAACTCGTCTATAGTGGACATGTTGGACGGGATTATCTGTGGGAGTGGGTCGTCGCTCGTCATGCATTGTGCATAACATACGTGTTCGGCTACGAACATGAAGATGCCCAGATATTCGACTTCATGGACAATTTCGACGAATTCCCGCGATCGCCGATTTTGTTTATGATCGCCTGCTTGTTTGGGGTAGCGCTCATCGCACTCGTCGGCATTATGATCGTCGCCAAAGGGCCAGAGTTCTTCTGGGTGGTGGTCGACGGCACCGTGTCAACAGGCAGGTTTGCATACCACACGGTCGGCTGGTGGGGATCCGCTCTCGGCGGAATTGCCGCCGCTGTTACGGCTTTCCTTCTGGTTCGCAGTGCGTACCGGAAATTTACCGCCACCGAGTCAGGCAAAGTGCTCATCTACCACTTCAAACAATGGAAGTCGGCACATTGTCCTATCTACGAAGTCGTGTAAAATCTTCTTCATGTCTCAAGCCCGCGCGTTTCAGCGCGGGCTTTTTTATTTAACTTACAGGCGGTGGGAGGAGGATTCGAACCTCCGATACCTTGCGGTATGCTTGTTTTCAAGACAAGTGCTTTAGACCACTCAGCCATCCCACCCTTATGGTGGACAGAATACACTCTTTTCTCTACCATGGCGACAGAGGTTTAAAGTGGAGACACATCATGAAACTCGAAGGATTGGTGCACGCGACCGTCTGTTTTCCTCTCAACGACAGAGGAGAGGTGCTTATCGGCCGCAAAACGCGGATAATCGGCATCGGGCTTTATAACGGCCCGGGAGGCGGCATCGAAAAAAACGAGAGTATCGATGAAGCCACTGTACGCGAGGTACGCGAGGAGATAGGCATCATAATCGATCCTAAAGAACTGCAGCGGCGCGCCGTCATCTACTGCCACAACTACAAAAAAGACGGCGTAACGCCGTTTGACTGCAAACTCTTTGTCAGCATGGCACCACTGTGGCAAGGTACTCCGCGCCCCAGCGATGAATTTATCGACCTGCGCTGGGTCGCGCCGCGAGACCTGCCTGTCGACAATATGATGGCAGGCGACCGCGGCTGGGTGCCGCGTGTGCTCGCGGGAAAAACGCTCGTCGCCGAGGTATGGTACGCGCCGGGCATGCAGCGCCTCGCCAAACCGACACGAATCGAGTCGCGAACGGCGGAGGAACTGAACCGCTCATGGGTTATCCCGTGAGCGTTTTTCTTTGCGTTATACTGGACTCATGGCAGAAGACTCCGGTATTTCTTGGCAGGTAGACACGCACGAGCATCAAGAGCGCTCCAATGACTGGTACTGGGGTTTAGGGCTTATTACTCTTGTGGGCGCCGGGGTTGCGGTTTTCTTCGGCAACGCACTTTTTGCAGTAATACTTCTGCTGGGTCTCGGTTCGTTCGGCATCCTCATTGCGCGCGGGCCGCGCGAGCACGAAGTGCGCGTCACCTCGCGCGGGTTGCACATGGACGGCACTCTGTACCGCTGGAAAAATGTCGATTCTTTTTGGGTGGAGGAAAACCGCGAGCCACATCTGCTCGTAACCACGCAGGGGATACTGCATCCGCAGCTCATTATCCCTATCGGCGACCTTAACCGCGCGCGCAATCTGCGCGAGTACCTGCGCCGCATCATTAAAGAGGAGGAACAGGAGCCGCATCTCGGGCACCACGTCGCGCAGATGTTCGGTTTGTGATACAAAAGAGCAACGCTCCCGTCGTTCAATGGATAGGACGTAACCTTGCGGAGGTTATGATGTAGGTTCGATTCCTACCGGGAGCACCAGTGTAAAGACCTCTCGTAGTCCAATGGAAAGAACACTTCCCTCCGAAGGAAGAGATGCAGGTTCGATTCCTGCCGAGAGGACAAAAGATTATTTGGTCGAAAGGAGTTTGGCGACCTTTGCCTTTCGGCGGGCTGCCGTGTTTTTGGTCATAAGTCCGCGCTTTGCCGCCTTGTCGATTGCCTTATACGCCAAGGCTATTGCCGCGACATCGCCCTTTTTAGCCGAGCGTGCTCCCTTGAGAGCAAGGCTGACGGCCTTTTTGCGCGCGTCATTAAAGACCTTCTTGCGGAGTCCCGCGCGATGGGCTTTTTTGGCGGACTTTGTAATTGCCATTCGGACAGAGTACTCTATTTGTATATGATCGGCAAGCTTACCGGAGTACTTGCAGGCCGGCAGGGCGACGTGGTGGTGGTCGACGTGCATGGAGTCGGCTACTGCGTGCGGGTGCCGCTGGCATTTACGCTCGCCGAGGGCGCACCGGTCTCTTTGCATATCCATACCGCGGTGCGCGACGACGCCATCGATTTGTACGGATTTTTGATGGAGGAGGAGCTTCTTTTCTTCCGCCAGCTTATGACCGTCTCGAGTGTCGGCCCCAAAACCGCGCTCTCCATTATGAGTGTGGCGGAGCCGTCGGCGCTCAAGCGCGCCATAGCCGCAGGCGACGCATCCACGCTTACCAAAGTATTCGGCATCGGCAAAAAGAGCGCCGAGCGCATTGTGGTGGAGCTGCGCGACAAACTGCAGTTGGAGACCGGCGTGCAGAGCGGCGCGATGGGCACCGACGCGGAGGTTATAGAAGCGCTGATGGCGCTCGGCTACAGCGCGCAGGAGTGCCGAGCGGCGCTTAAAGATGTCGTCGGCGAAGGGACAAAAGACAGGCTCGGCGCCGCGCTCAAGCGCCTCGGCTCCCGCAGTGCTGTATAGCATATGAAAGATTTCGTCCGCTCTCTGCTACCCGAGCCAATACTCCAGGCCTATCACTTTATGCTCGCTTATAGCAGCGCAGTTTTGTACGGCTTTCCATCCCGCAAACTTGTCGTCATAGCGGTAACCGGTACCAAAGGCAAATCTTCGACAGTAGAACTGGTAGCCGAAATGTTGCGCGCGAGCGGCAAAAAGGTCGCCTCCGCGAGCACTATCCGCTTTCGCGTCGGCGAGGAGAGCGAACGCAACCTATACAAAATGACCATGCCGGGGCGGTTTTTCCTGCAAAAGTTCCTGCGTCGCGCGGTACAAGCCGGCTGTACGCACGCGGTTGTTGAGATGACCAGCGAAGGCGCACTGCAGTACCGTCACAAGGGAGTCGCTTTAGACGCGTTGGTATTTACTAACCTCCAACCGGAGCACTTGGAGCGCCACGGGGGGTTCGATGCGTACGCTGCGGCCAAACTTTCGTTGGCAAAGCATCTGGAAGAGTCGCCAAAGCGCCCGCGCATATTAGTTGCAAACACAGACGATGCGTACGGACAAAAGTTTTTAGAGCATTCTGTAGAAGTCCGAGCGCCATTTTCGCTCAAAGATGCAGAGCCATATACCGCCGACGACAAGGGTGCGCGGTTTGTGTGGCGCGGAGTTTTGTTTTCTGTCCCGCTGCCGGGAGTTTTTAATCTATACAATTGCCTCGCGGCGCTCGCGCTTGGGCAAGCACTTGGTTTAAAAACTAACGACATGCAGCGCGCGCTTGAGCATATGCAGCCAATTGCGGGCCGCGCGGAGCGCATCGAGAGCGGACAGCCATTTGCGGTGGTGGTCGACTACGCGCACACGCCCGACTCTTTGCGCGCGCTGTTTGAAACTTTTGAAAATCACCGGATAATCGCTGTTTTTGGCGCAACAGGAGGCGGGCGTGATGTGTGGAAGCGCAAGGAGATGGGAGCTGTTGCCGACAAGTTTTGCTCCGTTGCAATCCTCACCGACGACGACTCGTATGACGAAGACCCTGCGTCGATTGCGAAGGAAATCGCAAAAGGGTTTACCAGAATCACGCCGAGCATACAAACGGACCGCCGCAAGGCAATCGCGGAAGCGCTTGCGCAAGCGCGGGAGGGTGACGCGGTTTTGATAGCGGGCAAAGGAACCGACCCGTATCTTATGGGCCCACGTGGCAAAAAAGAGCCTTGGAGCGACGCATCAGTGGTCAAGGAAGAACTTGCCAGACTCGGGTACAATTAACCCATGGCTGACGAACCGACAAAAGGAAACCCCACCGAAGACGCGCTCTGGTTCTTCGGCATTTTGGCCATTCTTGTAGTGCTTTGGTACTTTGCGGGCGGCCCCGGAAAGGCCGACATGCGAGGACTCTTCCTCGCTCCGCCCCAGCCGCTGGGCTCCGGTGATGCCTATGGCCCGCAGTTCGACGCTACTACTACGCCAAAAGTTGAAGAGCCGGCGGCGTTCCAGCCCAACTATTAATTACTAACTTCTATCTTATGCTAAATACATTTCCAAACCTTTTGGTCCTCGGGTTCTTTGCTCCCACGCTGTTGCGTGCAGCGGTCGCGTGTTTGTTTTTTTATGCGGCATATTCAGCTTATAAACACCGTGAGGCTGCATCTCGGCTTCGTTTTCCGCTCATCGGCGAGGCTTCGTGGGCGGGCGGCTTTACGATGTTGATGTACTCCTCCATCGGTCTGGCGCTTCTGCTCGGCTATTACACCCAAATAGCCGCGATACTCGCCGGCCTTACTTCAATCAAAGGCCTGTTGTTCTGCAAGCGTTTCGGGCCTCTCTTCCCCTACCAGCGGAGCACCTATGTACTCCTATTCATTATCTGCCTCTCACTGCTTGTCTCCGGCGCGGGCGCGCTCGCCTACGACCTGCCTCTGTAAATGCGCGACTGCGTCTTAGTGCTGCATAATATCCGCAGCGCCCACAACGTGGGGAGTATGTTCCGCACCGCCGACGGCGCGGGCGTGTCGCGCGTCATACTCTCCGGCTACACGCCGGGGCCCACCGACCCGCGTGGCAAAGAACGCCGGCCGTTTGTTAAAGTGTCGCTCGGCGCGGAAAAAGTTGTCCCCTACTCGCGGGCAAAAGTACTGAGTACTGCGCTTAAAAAATTAAAGAAAGAGGGTTGCACGATAGTCGCGCTGGAGCAAAACAAAACATCCGCTTCTCTTTTTGATTACGCACCAAAGGCAAATGAAAAGCTGGTAGTTGTGATGGGCAACGAAGTGCGCGGTATAAACGCCCAGTCGCTCAAACACGCCGACCACATCCTCCACATCCCCATGCAAGGCAAAAAGGAATCCCTAAACGTCGGCGTAGCCGCCGGCATCGCCCTCTTTACCCTGCTGAAATAAATTCTGGTGCGCCAACTGTACCCTGAATGGAACACTATAGAAAGCACCATTTTACAGTGGAAGTGGACGTTCGAAACCTACAATATCACGCCGGCTACTGTAGCTGATTCTGCCCTTTCGCCCTTATAGCGAGCCGCCTTAGTGATTTAAAATGGTCGCGCCAGTACTACCTTAGCACTACTAGAATACCCTATAGTATCGAGAAAATTTGACAAAGCGGTAGGAAAAACAATACCCCCACCTTGGTAGATGGGGGTTAGCTCCTTATTTAGGCTCGCTGGAGCTGTGGGCGAGGTTTGCGTCAATTAAGATTGTAGATGTTGCCGGCCTTGTCCTGAAACTTGCCGGCCTTGTTGAGCACGAGGTGGCGAGTGCGGGAAGTGTGCTTCCCATCGGAACGTTTGGTCTTGATGACCACCATGGCCTTGCGACCATTGGAGCTGCGGCTGGCGACCTCGAAATTGATGACTTGGTCGTCGGTGTTCTGCGAAAGAGCTGCCTTAGACATCGTTCATCCCTCCTATTGCGCGGAAGTGCGCGGGGTTTACAGATGCTCTCCAATTATACACGAAACAACTAAGTTGTCAAGGGTTTGGACATAATACCCTTATATACCAACATATTTAGGCCATGGGGGGTACTTGTCATAACTTCAAGCGCTTGACCTAAGGTGGTAGAGAGGCTACTGACGTACAGACGGGACATATTTCCGCAATTGGTCTGCCAGCTTGTACTAAGTCTGGGTCTCGAGCCACAAAAACTCTGAAATCAGAGGCGGAACGCCCTTCTGAACCGGCTGCCGGTTATTTTACACAGCGCAACATCTAATTGACGTTGGCTCAAGGTGGGAGTGGTGCGGTAGCATGTGGGTATGACAGAATCTCTCACTGAATTCCGTAAACTGCTCGGCGCGACGGCAAACAGTCTCACTGATGCGGAGGTGGAGGACATTCGCACACTCGAATACAGCGTCGCGGATAATCTACTTGCTTGGTACGAGAAGCGACGCGGGACTCCCACAGACTCTTTCACTGGTGCGTATGACATGGACGTGGACGAAATTATACGGCGGGATAGAGAGAAAATGGAACTGAAACCTTGGCCGCAGGAGATGCAAAAACCAAATGAAAAATCAGATTGAACAACCGCTTTGTGTAATCCATACGCGTGTCAGCTCCCCTAAGCAAGCACAGGAGGGCGAGAGTCATGACGCGCAGGAAGTCTCATGCCGCAAGGTGGCTGACGTACACGACGCGTATGTCGATGGCGTTTGGCATGAGACATATTCTGGCAGAAAAGACGACAGGGAGATTTTTGATGAGGTTTTGAAGCATGTCGAGAAGCGAAAAGGGGCGGTCAAATACTACATCTGCTACGCCATTCATCGCTTTACTCGTGGCGGTTCCTATTCCTACGAGCAGATGAAGCGCGAGCTTGCGAAGCGCGGGGTGGAGATGCTGGATGCCCAAGGTATCATCCAGCCGGCTAAGAACTCTATGGAAGAACTTGGTGAGTCGTATGATTGGAGCAAATATTATCCCAGCGAAACCACGGAGCTCCTTGAGGCAACTCGTGCCAAACATGAGGTGCGGGACATCCTCACACGCCTCATCAGTCAAGAAATACGCAACACGCGGGCGGGATACAAAGTGCGTGCGCCGCACGATGGCTACGTCAATAAGCAGGTGTTCGTGCACAATGAAGGCAAGCGGAGGAAGAGGACAGTTTGTGATTTTGATACAGAGCGGGCAAAGTTTTACATCGCAATGGTCGAGCTTCGCGCCGGCGGACAACTCAGTGATAAAGAGATTGTGGAGAGGGTCAATGCAATGGGCTTCCTCACGAAGATTAAAAACAAGTGGAATAAGGATAAAACAAAAATCACTGGTCATAGCGGCGGTGTGCCTCTGACGGTGAAGCATTTGCAGGCAATCATGCAGCGTCCCGCGCTGTGCGGCGTGATATGCGAGAAATGGACGAAGTGGAAGCCAGTTAAGGCGCAATGGGTGGGTTTGGTCGACATAAACGCTTTCAATCGCGCCAATCGGGGCAAGGTATTCATCACGACGGATGTCTTCGGCACCCCTCTCGAAGTCATCGAGAACTACAAGCCAGAGGTACACACCCAAGAGAATCCTCTATTCCCTTACAAGAATGTGATTCGGTGTACTATCTGCGGCAAGCCATTTATGGGGAGCGCATCGCGGAGCAGGAATGGTAAATACCACCCCGCCTATCACTGCGCCCGCAAGCACGAGCGTATTGGCGTAAACAAGGTCAAATTTGACGACAATGTAGAGGACTTCATCCACAACCTCAACTTCAAGCCTGAGGCGCTCCCTAGCCTCTACTGCGTGCTTGTAGAGCGATTTCGCCGGCGGCAAGCGGAGGTATTGCTGGTCGCGGCAGATGTCGGCAAGACGGTTATCGACTTGGAGGATGAAAAGAGGCAAGTTGCTTTAGCTTTTGCAGCAACAAATAGCTCCAGTATCAGGCAGGAGTTAGAACAGCAGATGGAGAAACTCGATCAACGCCTTAGGAGTGCTCAGACGGAGCGTAATAAGCTGGAACTCACAGAGAAGGACTTGGAGGACTTTATCACTCGTGTGCGGCGGGTAATGGAACATCCTGCTCGTTTCCTGCTTTATCCAGGCAGTACAACGCAACAGCAGGCATACTTCTCGCTTATGTTCGAGGAACTCCCTAATTACGACGAGGTGGTCGCTGGAACACCTAAATTAACCTGGGTCTTCAAGCTAAATCCTGAAGACACTGAACCTGAATCTGACTCTGTGCGCCCACTTGGATTCGAACCAAGGACCTTCTCCTTAAAAGGGAGCCGCTCTACCGACTGAGCTATGGGCGCATTTGCTTTAAAACTTTACAACGTTAAGGCGAATCTTTCAAGAAGGAGTTCCAGCTCCCCCGCGCCGCGGTGGGAGTCGTGATACATACAGACCAGTTCGCGGGAGAGGTTTACGTTTTTCATCTGCCGCGCTTTCCAGGCCATCAGGCCGGCAACCGCCTCGGCCTTCTCCCCTGCACGCGACGAGGCCATTAAGGCGAGCCATAAACCCTTTTTATCTTTTTTGCCGAGCGCGTCGGCGACGCCAAAGTTGTCGAAGATACGCTCCTTTTTATCCGCTTTCTCAATCTCTATTTTTGCCCCCGCTTTTTTGAGCGCGTCAGTCTCCGCCTTCAGCAGTTTTTCTTCGTGGAATACAAATGTATGCGGCGACTCGGCAAACACCTCGAGCAAATCCAAAAACTCCTCTCCCCGCTCGCTATTTAATGCGCCCTCCAGCACAAACGTCTGCGCGCCCCCAAAAAGAGCGGGGGTCGATGCAAGCGACACCAGCTCCTCGCTCAAAAGCTCTTGCCACTTCAACTCCTCGCCCTGTGCAGTTTTTCCGACAATCGCAATAATCATAATTATATTTTTTCCATCTCGCCCCAATTTTTGCCCGCTTTGCCCTCGACCACAATAGGCACCCCGTGCAATTTTTCCTCCGGTACCACGCCCTCCATTATTTCTTTTATGACGGGCGCATACTCCTCCAGTTTGCCCCGGGGGATTTCAAAAACCAGTTCGTCGTGCACCTGTAGCAACAAAATGTCGGGCAAACGTTTGTCTATCTCTAGCATCGCAAGTTTTATAATATCGGCCGACGTGCCTTGGAGCGGAGCGTTAATGGCCATACGCTCGGCACCCGCCCGTACATACGGTATCGCCGACTTGATGCCGTCAAAGTAGCGCCGGCGGCCAAACAGCGTCTCGGTGTAGCCCTTGCGCGCGGCCTCGCCCTTTATTTCATCGAGATACTCCGCCAACCGGGGAAATGTCTCGAGATATTGAGTATAAAACTCCTGCGCATCTTTGCGGTTAGTACCCAGACTGGCCTGCAGAGCATTGACCCCCATGCCGTATAAGAGGCCGAAGTTGATAACCTTGGCCCTGCGGCGCTGCTCATAGTCCACGTTGTGCGCGCTCACTCCAAACACGCGCGCGGCCACCTCGGTATGCACATCGCGGCCCTCTTTAAATATTTCTATCAGTCCCTTGTCGCCCGAGAGTACCGCCGCCAGTCGCAGCTCTATTTGGCTGTAATCAAACGACACCAACTGCATCCCCTTGCTCGCGACAAAGGCGTGGCGTATGCGCCGGCCCAAATCGCTTTTAATAGGAATGTTCTGCAAGTTCGGGTCGAGCGACGCCATGCGGCCGGTTGCCGCGCCGATCTGCACATAACGGGTGTGTACGCGGTCTTGCGCGTCTAAGAGGCCGGGGAGCGCATTAATGTAGGTGCCGAGGAGTTTGCTCAACTCGCGGTACGCCAAAATGTCCTCAATGATAGGGTGGACACCGGCAAGCTTTTGGAGCTCCGACTCGCGGGTTGAACGAGCTCCCCCGGCGGTCTTCTTTTTAGTCTGGAGCCCCAGCTTGTCAAAAAGCACTTCGCCCAGCTGTTTAGGCGAAGAGACGTTAAACTCCCCGCCCGCGTGCTTGTAAATGCGCTTAGCTTGTTTTTCGAGCTCTTTGGTGTACTCCACCGAAAGTTCTTTAAGAAACTCTTTGTCTATCTTAACTCCCCTCTTTTCCATCCGGCGTAGCACGGGGCCCAGCGGCAACTCAATGTGTTCGTATACGAACTGGAGCTCTTTTTCTTTAATTTGTTTTTGCAGGTTGCTGAGCGCCTCGTCAAAGTTTTCCGACTTGCCTATACGCAGCACGTCGTCCATCGACGGCTCGGCAATCGCGCTGTCTAGCACCGATACGGCGACCTGCGCTTTATAAAACGCCTCCGGCGCGACATTGTTTTTAAAGAGTCCCTCGCCTGCGGCGGCGGGTTCCGGCGCGGCCTCTGCAACTCCCAAAATATTTTTTACCCGCGGGACCAACCCCCTAAATTCAAACTCTGCGAGCATGTCGAGAGCCGCGCGAGAGTCTGCTCCCTTCCTCCATGTTTGTTTTGGCAGCTCAAATGCAACCGGCGCGTCGCGCCTAATGGTCGCCAGCATCTTGCTGAAGACGGCGTCCTCTTTGTTGTCGGCCACGAGCTGCACAAAACGTTTTTGCACTCCTGTTGCCGCCGCCACACCTTCTACTCCCTCTTTTTTGAGGGCGGCAAACACCCCTTTGATCGAGGCGTACTTTTGCAGTAATTTGAGCGCGCTCCCCTCGCCCACGCCGGGCACGCCTTTAATATTGTCGCTCGGGTCGCCCGCAATACCTTTGAGGTCGGCTATAGCTTCTGGACCAAAGCCGTAACGCTCTTTCACCCGCTCCTCGTCGTATGAAACGGTATCAGTAAGACCCTTCCCGAGGGTAAATACGGTTACCCGGCTGCCCTCTATCAACTGCAGGGCGTCTTTGTCGCCCGAGGCAATTATCACCTCCAGGTCTTTCTTTTTTTTGACCTGCTCGACAATGGTGCCGATGACGTCGTCGGCCTCAAAACCCGCGCACGAGTAGACGGGGATACCAAATGCTTCGAGCACGCCCGGTGTACGCTGTATCTGCATTACCAAAGCATCCTCGGTTTTGGCGCGCGTGCCCTTGTACTCCTTGTACGCCACGTCGCGGAAGGTATCTCCGGGCAAGTCGACCGCCGCCGCAATATAGTCCGGCCGCAGGTCATTGATTATTTTTACCAGCATCGAGAGCAGGCCGTAGAGCGCGCCGGTGGGCATGCCCGAGCTCGAAGAAAAGTCCGGTAGTGCGTGGTAAGCGCGGTGCAAAATCGCGTGCGTGTCGAGTATGACGAGCCTCTTTTTCATACAACTTCAATATACCGCTCCACCTCTTTTGCGCCATCGGATGAAAAATTGATGGTCAGGTCGGCGGGCGGGAGCGCTCCGGCGACCTTTTCGGGCCACTCCACAACTACCAGCGCTTTTTGGTCTTGTAAAAACTGCTCAGGCCGGAGCGCGGTAAACTCTTTTGAGTCTTCGAGCCGGTAGGAGTCTATGTGTATCAGGGTTTGAAATTTGGAGTTTGTGGTTTGATATTTTTTCATCAGTACATATGTTGGGCTTTGCATGGTTTCGGTAATACCAAGCTCTCTGCCCAATGCCTGTACAAATGTCGTCTTCCCTGCGCCCAAATCGCCGACCAAGGCAACAATGGTCGCGGTGTTTTTTGGAGCCAGCTTTGCAAGCACATCCCTGGCAAACAGCGGCAGGGCGGAGAGTAAGACCTTTTGCATGACTGTATAATACACGCATGGTGGTCTTTGCCGATGACGAACAGCAGAAGCGGCTCGAATTCCTCCGGAAGCGCGAGGAGGAGGAGCTTGCGCAGGTACTCAGCGGCAAGTACGGCGTGCAATATGTCGACCTTTCGCTCGTGGCCGTCAACGTCGACGCCCTGCGGGTTCTCACCGAAGCGGAGGCAAAGGATGCCGAGGCTGCGGCCTTCGGCCGGGTGGGCAAAAAACTTTCGGTGGCCGTGCGCGCGCCGGAGAATCCGAAGGTAAAAATCTTGGCGGCCAAGCTCCACGACCTTGGCTATGACGTTACTTTATACATGTGTTCAAAAGCATCGCTGGAGCGCGCGTATCAGCGGTACGCCGACCTCTCCTATGCCACCGAGACCAAAGCCGGCGTGTTTGAGCTTTCAAACGAGGAGCTCGAGCAACTTCTGGCCAAAGTCACCAGCCTGCAGGACGTCGGTAAGCTTATCCAAGAAGCAGTGGAGCTCAAACGCGCGTACCGTATCACGCGCATACTCGAAGTTATTTTGGCCGGAGGGCTCAGCCTCAGCGCATCAGACATCCACTTCGAGGCGGAGGAAAAATCTGTGCGTTTGCGCTACCGGCTCGACGGAATTTTGGTCGACGTGCTCAACTTTGACCACGAGACGTACCGCCTGGCGCTCAGCCGCATGAAGCTTCTCTCCGGACTCAAGCTAAATGTCCAAGGCGAGGCGCAGGACGGCCGCTTTAGCATCAAGATTAAGGGCGAGGAGATAGAGCTGCGCACGAGCATCCTCCCCGGCAACTATGCCGAAACATTAGTGCTCCGCATCCTCAACCCGAAAGCCATCGGCGTGGAGTTGGAGCAATTGGGGTTGGAGGAAAAGCTTCGGCTCAAAATTGAAAAAGAAATCCAAAAACCAAACGGCATGATTTTGACCACCGGCCCCACCGGCTCGGGCAAGACCACGACGCTGTATGCATTCCTCCGTAAGATAAACAAGCCGGAAACTAAAATAATCACCATCGAGGACCCTATCGAGTACCACCTGCAGGGGCTGGTGCAGACGCAGGTGGACAAAAAAACGTACACGTTTGGGAGCGGGCTGCGCTCCGCCCTGCGGCAGGACCCGGACATTATCATGGTCGGCGAGATCCGCGACGGCGAGGTGGCCGAGACGGCCATCAACGCCGCGCTTACAGGACACCTCGTCTTCTCCACCTTGCACACCAACAACGCCGCGGGCTCCTTCCCCCGCCTCATCGACCTCGGGGTTGATGAAAAGGTTTTGAGTTCGGCGATTATCGCGGCGCTCGCCCAGCGCCTGGTGCGCAAACTGTGCGAAAAATGCAAAGTTGAAGGCATCCCGATGCCGGAAGAACAAAAAAATATCGACAAATACACCGCCGCTATAGTAGACCGCGCATTGGTGCCGACGGATACTAAAAAAGTATGGGTCGCAAAACCAGACGGCTGCGAAGCATGCCACGGCCGCGGATACAAAGGTCGCATCGCCATCTTTGAGGCGGTGTTCATGGACTCCGCGATAGAAACCATTTTGCGCACCAAACCCTCCGAGCGCGAGATATATCAAGCCGCCCGCGTGCAAGGCATCCCCTCGATGCAGGAAGACGGAATAATAAAAGTCTTACGCGGAGTCACAAGCATGGAGGAACTTAAGCGCGTCGTCGACTTGGACACAATATGACGCCTTATATTCTACATTACAATGTCCGAAAATTCTTAAAAACTCATCCT
>ERZ1292623.2996-Hain-H51-01um-R1-2996-length-14715-cov-5_pt1 | contig 14715 bp, 25 predicted proteins | sample MGYA00564398_ERZ1292623 | MGnify/ENA primary metagenome ERZ1292623 (study PRJEB36523, sample SAMEA6512633) | groundwater metagenome | collected 2019-01-07 | study: AquaDiva: Metagenomics assemblies of 32 groundwater samples
ACAGCATTTTGCGGCGTATTTTCTCTCACCCAGCCCATAGCTTTCTGCCATTGATGAGTGTACGAAGATGGCGTATAGCTCTGAGCACTCCCTACAGAAACATCATACATAGAGTACCCCGTAAACAAAACAGCAACAACTATAGCTACAGAAAAAATTATAGTGCTTGATTTTGCTTGCTTTTTATAGACTTTAGAAATATGCGTGGCAGAACTAACAGCAACGTAACCAATTATCACAGAAGCAGGCGGGACAAGCACCATCACAAGACGCACAAGCCCTCTTGCGCCGGCAATCGCAAGGAAAAAGAATATCAGCAGGGAAACTATTCCCAAAGGCACATTCTCAAATTTGCTCATTTCTCCCCGCTTATAATTCCTATAATAAAATAAACAAAACACAAATGTAAAAACAATTATTCCAGAAGCATAAAATAACAAGCTTATGGTGTTTTCCCCATCAAAAACTTTTCCAGGCGCATATCTGCTAAAAACAACAGATATTAAAAAATAAAGATACGCTGCAGTTAGCCAGCGAGTCTCGCGCTTATCAAAAACTTGTTCCAAAACTTTGTAAACTAACGCAACAGAGCCTATAAAGAATATCCAAAACCCAATTAGTATATTTTTAAAATTCGGTCCAAAATTAGAAGCCCACTCATTAAAATAAGGCTGCCTATTCTCAGCAACAGTCGTTATCAGCCTAGTTTGTGCAGGCTTAACAAGCTGGAAATATATTTCAGAAATATTTCCTGTCAAAGTATCTGGTCCAAGAAAAACAACAACCAAAATAAGCAATGCAATAATGCTCAGCACGATAGATAACAATCTCGGAGGTATCTTTGCCAAAAAATTATTTTGTTTTGAGAAATAGTCTGCTAAATATTTCTTATAAACAAATTCATAAGCAAGCATAATGAACGTAGCCATCAATGCGGAGCCAGTGCTAAACGAGGCAAGTATTGTTCTTAAAGGATATTGCTCAGATAGGAACAGCATCATAAAGAAACTAACCACCATCCACAAAACAAAAGAATAAATCTTTTTCCTGTCAGCATTGCCAATTAGGAAAGAAATAATCACAGCAGGGGATAATATAAAAAATATAAAGACATAACCGCCCCACACAAAACTCATAGCGGCAGTAGAAACACCAGCAATCGCGGATGTTAAATATCGCTGAATTTTAGACTTGCTTTCCCACGAAGTGATAAACAAATAAAAAGTCATAAACAAAAAGAAAAATGCAGCAGATTCTTTTTCCGGAATCCCCGCAATCGTTCTTGGAAGGAAAGTAGGCATAACGCTAAGAAAAAAACTTGCCACAAGCGCAATAGCGTTGGCCTTCCCAGTGCTCGTAAAAGAATAAAATGCTTTTCTTACAAACAAGAAGAAAGCAATCACAGTAAGCGCAAACATAAAAACCGGGTAATATATTGCCGATTGTGTCACAGTCCACGAAAAAATCCCTGAAAAAATATTATGAAACCATGCAATCATATATGGATGAAGCAGATATTCCCCCGTAGTTTCAAATCCCTTAGGAACATACCTCATCATATCCACAGCAAACAGGCTTCCGTTCTCAACAATATATTTCGCCCATCTCAAAAACAAAAATGGATCCAAATCTGGCCCGAGAGTCCAAGTGCCAGTCGTAACATCTTTCAGCCCAGGAACATTTCTCGTGCGTATCCAAACCGAAATATAAACTATAACTGCCAAAAAAACATAAGTCAGCCATTGCCCTTTCTGCTTTAGAAACTGCAGGATTTTCTGTTTTCTTCGCTCAACAACCGCGTCAGCTGCGCTAGCAGTAACAGCAGAAGAACCTGAATCCAAATCCATATTCGTTAAGGAAAAAAGCCTTATTTAAAACTTATGAACTAGTTATTTAAAAAACAACGGCGTTACAAAAACCTCAAGCAATGCAGCAAGGAAAAGTATTATCACTGACAAAATAATCAAATTTAAAGAGTCCTGCAGAATCTTCCAGAATTTCTCAGTACCGATGTCTCTCTTGATAACTGCGAAAGAAATAATTCCTCCGGCCAGCGCAGCCACAAAATAAGACGCAATTTCAGGAATTCCGTGAACAAAATATCTTAGTAAAGCCAAAGGCAAGACATTTAAGTCTGATCTCGTGAATATTGCAATAGCTGCAGCGATAACACTCGCATTCCACGCTAGAATAAATACAACTCCTGCCCCAAAAAGCAAAGAAAAAACTAAAGTAAATATCAAAACATAAATGTTATTCGCGAAAATCAAAAACATTCTTTCTTTATTAGTCGCAAAGACCGTTGGTCCTGCCTGTTCAGTTGCAGTAAGTGATTCAACGCAGTTTTCATTTCCAGGCTGGTTAATCAGACAGTAAGTCCCAACTTGCTGCTGAAGGCTTTCAGTCGTCGGCAAAAGAATATACCAGAAAGCAAATCCGATAACAAACCCGGCAAAAAGCCACAGAAAAGCCCATATCGCCTTGCGGTGATCTTTAAGCAGATTCAAGCTTCCCGTATTTTCTTGCGCAGATCTGGTCTCCTCAATCCTGAACATATAAAACATAAAAGGTATTGAAAACATAACAGTAAAAGCGACAACGAGAATCCCCGCAGTCTGCCTCAAAATTGGATCATTCTTGAAAATCCACTCAACAAGCAGAATGGAAACACTCGCATAAAACGCCCCGACAAAAAACATTTCCCATGGCTTGCGCTCAGCCTTCATAGGGTTTATCAGCATCTCAAACATAATTCATCACTCCCATCACATCTCATCGTAACTCTAGGTATTAATAAATATTTACCAAACAGAGACTATTCTAAATCTTATAGATTACCAAATAAAATCTTTTCCGAAATGCCTAGCCTTTTAATATTTATCATTATAAAATAAAAATTCATGACTATTTTAATCAACAATGTCAAGAGTAAGAACATTTTTATAATTAATTCAGTTATTATTTATAACATGAATTCATTCTCAAAAATTTGTCGCGATATCAAATCAATTAAAATTCAGGGAGCAATAAATGTCGCGAAAGCCGGCATAAAAGCATATTCATTAAAACCTACAAAAAAAGCAAAAAATTTGCTGATTCACCTAAGACCAACTGAGCCAGCGTTATTCCACGCGCTGAACATAGCAGAAAAAATCTCGCCAGAAAAAGCCTTACAGCATTTTGACAACGCACAAAATGTCATAAATCATTACGTTTTTAATTTCATCCAGTATAAATCTGTAATTTTCACGCACTGCCATTCAAACACATTAGCAAATGCATTAATTCATACGCACAAATCTGGAAAACGGTTTTCAGTAATAAGCACAGAAACCCGCCCGCTTTTTCAGGGCAGAAAAACAGCAAAACAGCTAAGCAAAGCAGGAATAAAAGTCATTCAAATTACCGATTCAGCAGTTCACGAGTTTATAAAAAACACAAATCTCGTTATGATTGGAGCAGATGCAGTTCTTAATTCTGGAGTTATCAATAAAACCGGCAGCACCACAATAGCTGAAATCGCGCACGTGCACAAAAAGCCATTCTACGTAGTAGCAGATTCATGGAAATTCTATCCAAAAAATATCAAAATAGAAAGCCGCCATCCAAAAGAAGTTTGGAATAAAAGCTCTAAAAATCTTAACATCCGTAATCCGTCATTTGAACTAATTCCAAAAAACTACATCACAAAAATAATATCAGAATTCGGAGTTCAAACTCACAATCAATTCATAAAATCAGCCAAGAAGTCTCTCAAGAATTCTGTATCTGCCTAAAAGCAGACTCCAGTTGACTGGAAAGTGAGTCCATTTCAGAAGACAAGTAAACCTTAAGTTCAGAAAGTTTTTTCAATTGTTCATTGATAACTTCTTTAGTCTCTCCAAAATTCTTGCGCACAAAATACCCTGCACCAACATTCACGAAAAAATTATCTTTTCCAGAGAACTGCATCGGCGCAAAAACAGACTTTCCAATTGAAACAATAATCTCCCTGTTTTTCTGTTTTTCCAAAACATCAATCTCTTCATTAAATTGCTTCAGCTCAATAATTTGTTGTTCAACAATTCTGCTCTGTTCCTGCAAAGCCTCATGCTGCGCATTCAACGCCCCAAGCATCTGCATAACTTCCTGATTCATAATCTCACGCATTAAATATCATTTAAAAATCTTCTCTATACTCAGCAAAAGAGAAACAGCCGTTTAATTTAGAAATCTATACAATAATTATTAATAATTTTCAGTATTATTTATATCAGTCAATCTAAAAATATTAATCTATTTTCAATGGACCTTCAGCAGCTTTCTGAATATTATGGAAAAAACAACAAAGAATATGATGTAGGCCCAAATGCCCGACATAAACCCAAGAATTTTAGCAGGTTTATCTGCGAAATAATCTCCAAACCATCTGATTAAAAGAATGAAAGGAATCGTTGTGTAAAGCACAGGTCTCATTGCAATAGGCATAGATTTCATCGCAAGTTCAGCCGACTTCTTAGACAGCTCAAGTGACTTTTGTGGATTGCTGCTTCGGTACAGCTTCATTTCTTCCTGTACAATTTTTTGCTCTTCCTTTATTTGTTTCAGCAGACCTTGGTCAGTAGTATGTTTGTGCAATATTGTCGTTATCAAATTCAAAACAGCAGTGATAATTAAAAGTCCCAGGGTAGCGTTCCAGTCAAGCAAAGCGCCAAGCGAAGGATCAAGCGCCGCGTGCACACCTTCCTTAATAGATGGAAAGCTATCCCAAAAAGTGGCAACTACAATTCCCAGAAGCATCACTAAGAATATAATTCCCATTCCCTTCATTTTTCACCTCTGTATAGGAAAAATGAATGGTTAAAAATATCAATTTTTATCACTTTCATTTTTCACCAAATTTCTTAATTTAACATGAAAATAATGTTTTTAAATTGCACTGCTCTACCTCTCTGATGGAATATTTGTTAATTCTTCTTGTTTTTTTGGTCATAAGTATTTTCTTAGAGCGTAAATATAACATTCACCTCTATCATTCAAAAAAAGAAAGATTTACTACGCCCATTATAATATTTTTAATTGGAACAATTATAGACTATTATGCGACATGGAAAGGGTATTGGATATTTCCTGGAAACGGTTTAATAGGAATAAGAATTTTTGGTTTACCCATAGAAGAATTTCTTTTTTTCCTTATCATGCCTTATTTTGCATTTACAGTCTATAGAATATTTCATAATAAAGTAAAATACTTTAATCATCTAAAATAAAACCATTATCCCATCATTTTTCTCAACGCGGGATGCATATCAAGTGCGTGCTGCTGCGCAATATTTTGATACAATTGATACAAAATCATAACAGCCAAAAGAATCGCTGTTCCAGACGTCAAAGCTCCGAGCAAGTCTGCAAAAGCAGCCAATGCCCCAATAGCAAGACCCCCCATAATTGTTAAAGGAAGAATATACCTGCTCAAAATACTTTCCAAAACTCTCGGATCTTTTCTAAAGCCAGGAAGTTGCAATCCAGAAGAGATAATATTGCGTGCCTGCGAACTCGCGTCCATCCCAGTTGTCTTAACCCAGAAAACAGAAAACAGCATCGAGAAAACTAAATAAAATAGCAAGTGTCCAATTGCTTGAATAACATTGGCTCCAAGCAAACTTCCAGTTAACGCTCCTTGAAGCAAATTAGGAGCAGCTACCCAATACGCAAAACCAGAAATCGGCTGACCATTTTGGAATCCTCCCAAAATAGTTGGATGCCCGAGCCACGTTTCAAGCAAAGTCCCAAACAATTGCAAGTTAGCAATTAAAGCCGCAACCAAAATTACTGGTAGAGTCGAAGAATAAAAGAACTGCAATGGCCACTTTACTCCATATCCTCTTATTCTATCATAACTCAAAGGAATCTCAACTTTTAGGCTTTGCGCCCAAACAACAGATAGAAAAACCAATATCGTTACCAAAATAACTGCTAAAGCAAGCAATGCACCAGTTGGATCGCCGTTAATAACTGATTGTATAATTACTAAAATTCTTCCAGAACAAGGCGTGTTTTCAAAGTCAAGCAGGCAGTTGCCTCCGTCGGCGCCAACAAACTGAAATAACCCTATGAATAATTGCAAGGCGACTCCAGCGACAATAAACAGCGAAACTCCCGAACCAAAACCCCATTTCGCAACAACTTCGTCCATAAACATAATCGCTAACCCCCCGAGAATCAGCTGAAATATTACAATTGATTGATATCCTGGATTAGCTTCAAGCCCCCGCATCAAAACAAAAACGCTCGCCTCAAATATTATGAAAAAGAACGTTCCTAATTTCTGAATTCCTTGAAATAGTTTTTTTCCTTCAGGCGATTTTGTGTCAATGCTCAAAATTCCAGAGCCGACAAGAAGCTGAATAATAATAGACGATGTCACAATAGGTCCAATACCCAAACTAATTATTGATCCAAAATCAGTTCCAAGAATCGTTGACAGGAAATCAAATCTTTCAAGCGCGTTCCTGCTCAAGCCATAAAGCTTGATATTGTACATAACAAAATAAAATCCTAAAATCGTCAAAGTCCATTTCAGTTTCTGGTTAAATCCTAATTTCTTTTCTGCTGGCTTTCGGACTTCAGGCAGTCGTTGAATTATTTGTCTTAGCACCATAAGTATAACATAAAAATCAGGTTTTTAAACATTAACGAAAACAACCATTTAATCAAAATTAAAAATCTCTAAGCTCCCCATACTATAAATCAGAAGCACCAGACTATTAATTAGTATAATTATTAATATATTTGAGAATAAATAAAATATCATGTCAAGAAGTCTTCTCTAAAACTCCATACTTAAGTATGGAGTTGACTTCTTGAGCATCCAAAAATCGAGCACCAATCAAACCACACTTTTTAAGGTGTGGTGGTGCATCGATTTTTTGATTTGGATTAACAACCACATCAATAAAGATTTAATAATGATTAAGTCATTTAACAATAATGGATAAAAAAGATAAAAACCTTTTTTCAGACGGAAAATCTGTTTATAGCGGCGCAGTTGTTTTAGGGCTCAATGACGCCTTAGTTGAATTGAGCGGCGCGCTCGTCGGTCTGACAATCGCATTAAGCAACTCAAAACTCATTGCAACCGTCGGCTTAATCACCGGTTTTGCAGCCGCACTCTCAATGGCGGCATCAGAATATCTGTCAGCTAAAGAGGACCGAAAGCGAAAACCATTAACAGCTGCAACTTACACAGGAATAGCCTATATTCTTGCAGTCATACTTTTAGTCGCGCCTTATTTCGTTTTCGCAAACACATACTTAGCGATGGCAATAATGTTCTTAATCGTTATCTGCATCATTGCAGTCTACACAAAATACGATTCAAAAATTAGAAACGAAAGCTTCAGAAAGAAATTCACAGAAATGCTTTTCATCTCGCTTGGAGTCGCGATAATTAGCTTTGCCTTCGGGACTTTAATCAGAAATCTCTCAGCTTAGTTCTTCCCAATAATAATCTCTCCACCATGCTTCTTCACGCTTTCAACAGCGCCGGCAGAAGCAGCTCCGGCGTGAATCTTTAATTTCAACGGCAAAGAAAGTTCTCCGATTATTTTGTGATTTTTCAAATTCATTTCCAAAACTCCATTATGCTCTTTTGCAATTCCTTTCTTCACAAAACTTTCAATAGATATTCTCTCTAAATTAATCGCTGAAAGTTTAACAGCCCTAAAGCGCATGCGCGTTTGTCTTTTGCCGAAATATTCCTCGTCAAGTGTCTTCTTCAAAATAAGTGTCTTGCGTTGATCTCCTCGTTTTCCAGTCCCAGCCATTCCGAATCCTCCTCGGTGCCCGCTTCCACGTGCTTTCTTCTTGCCGCCGCGCCCATGAGTGTGACTACCGCGAAATCTTCCAGACTTCTTCCGTCTCTTCAGTTTCAATCCCATTAGTCATCCCCCCATTCTCTGCTGCGTATTTCTTCCATCAAATTATCATCAGCAAGTTCAGCAAGCTCTTCTTCGTCTGCCTCAACAAATCTATCTTCATCACCACATCGCAAGCACTCGTTCGGAGGCAGCTTGCCGTATGCAATCGCTCCGCAGCCACATTCCCACGCAACATTTGACTTACTCATAGCATCCTCTCCAGCAATTTATTAATATTCTCTTTGTTGTCTCCCAAAACACCTTTTCCGACGCCAAAATGCTTTTTGCTCTCAATTCCGCCTCTCGGAGGATGCAGTCTGAAAAACGGTTTCAAGCCCAATTCCTGAATAGGTTTCTTGTCAAGTCCAATAATAATTGATTTAGCGTCTATCTTTTTAGAATTTAATCCCTCGCCGCGCAGAGTGATCAGTTTCGCAAGATTTTCATCACTTATTTTTCCGAATGCAATAAAATCACGCAATTTCTTTAGCAGTTTAATATTTTCAATGGTTTCATGCATCAGCACAGCAGAATATTTGCGCCGCAATCTCATATTAAAAAGCGCAGCTTGAATTTTATCCGGAACTTCAACCATCCCCGAAATTCTAATCACTATTAACATTATTGCATGCCTCCAGTTTTATCGAGTGCAGCAATGCACGCCTTAGCAGCGTTTATCGTTGTTCTTACTTGCCCTTTAGTTGAAGAATATATATCGCGTATTCCAGCCAGTCTTAAAATTTTTTTGCATTCGTCACCAATAACCAAGCCAGTACCTTGCGGAGCAGGAATAAGTTTGATTCTCACGCTTCCACATCTTCCTTCAACAGAAAATGGAATGCTATGTGGTTCACTGCAAGCACAGTCAAAATGCCCGCAGCCTCGGATAACTTTTATTATATTGAGTTTGGCGCTTCTTTTCGCCTTTTCGCGCGAAGGCAAAGTCTCTTTGGATTTACCAAGACCTATTCCCACATGTCCGTTTCTATCTCCCACAACAGCCATCGAAGAGAAAGTGAGCACATTTCCTTCCATAGTCTTTTTCTGGGTCTGCCTCCATGCCCTTCTTTTCCCGCCACCAAACTTTCCTTTTGATTGCCCGACAAGAAGCAAGTCACCCTCAACACCTATCAGACTATCCACAATCTCCGGCTCAAGTATCTTTCTTCTGCCTGCCAAAATCTCGTCTATATCTTTGATTTTCTTGCTTTTGACTTCTTTTCCAAGTTGTGTTTTTGGAGTCCAAGAACCAGTATCAGCGCGCTCAGCAGGTTCAGGCGCAGTTTCAACTATCTTAACTTCTACATTATTATCTTTTTCAATTTCTTTAGGTTCATTCATTTCAGCCAAGTTTCTCCTTTAGTTGATTAATAAGTTTTGCCGTTTCAGATTTTTTAGAGAGCATTTTATCGTCTGGAAGCACATCTTCACTGCACAAGATTTCAAAACCCCCATCTTTCAATCCCCTTACAAAAGCATAAGCTCTTGATTTTGCGACGTGGCGTAAAAGTCCTATGTCTAAAATACCTTCTTTAATTTCCTTTGATTTTTTGGCGAGCATGTATCCCATCAAGTAAGCCGCCGGTAGACTCTTTAAGCTTCCGGAAAGATTCTTAGGCCAGCCATTGGACAATAAATCTCTAGTGCTCGCACCAATAACAACTTTATCTTGTGCAATTTCAGACACGACTATTTGTCCAAGCAAATAGCGATTGCTTTTTCTGAAAACAACTCGCGGCTTCTCGCTCTTCAGTAGTTGCATCCTCGCCTTATAATCTGTCCTGCCTTCGTGACGCCTTTTCCTTACAGTCTTACGTACGCCTTGCATTTTACTTTCGCTCCTTAACCATAAAGGCTATTTTTTCTTTAATATGTGATTTAGTTCTGAACTTTTTACCGCGAATTTCTTTTCTAAGCGCCAAGAATTCTTCGCGGGTGATTTTACCCTGTTTTCTCAACTCTTGGGCATACGCGCGCATCTTCCGCGTGATTCTAATATATTCCTTCTTGCGCTGGTTAGGGCGCATCTTGATGCTACCAGCTCGTCTCCTTCTTCTGCCAGTGTTTGCTTTTCTGCCCTTAACCTCTCGGACATAAATCGCTTTGTCAGCAGATAAATCACGAATATCTTGCTTAGTTATTGCTTCTTTTATCTCGTCAAGTCGCTGCGTATTAAATAGTACTCTTCCAACACCAACCCCCAAAACCCGCGCTGCAAGCGCACGTTTTTTACTTAGATCCATGCTGGCCTCCGCTCATTTTCACATTTAATATTTCCAAGTTCATTTCATTTGCCTTTTTGATAATTTCAATTTTCTTTTTCGTACCGAGAGTTCTTGCAATTATCATAATATTATTTTTATTCGCGCCAGCTAAATCCTTCATACTTCTTACGAGTAAAGGTATTTTGTTTTTTATTTTGCCAGTCTCACTCAACGGTTTTTTGAATCCTATGCGCGGAGACTTAGTGTATCCATATCTATTTTTGCGGATTTTATTATGTCTTCCGACGGCAGCGCGCCATCTCTGCAGCTTAGGTCTTTTCCGTCCCATGCGGCTGTACTTCAAAGTGCTTCTTCTGACAAACCTTTTCATAGAATGACCTCCGGTTTTTTAGTTATGAAAATGCCGTCTTGGAAAATACGTCTGTCTTTTTTTGTAACGCGGGCTGCTTTTTCAATATTTGCAGCAGTCTGCCCAGCTTTTTCAATATCAGCAGAAGATATCAAGACCTTGCTTCCTTCAATTTTAACATTGACTCCTTCAATAATTTCAGCGCTTCTTGAAACTTTCTCCCCGAGAAAATTATTTATCAAGAATTTGTTCCCATCAACTTTTACAGTCATCGGAAAATGTACATTGCATATTTCCAGTTCATAGGAAAATGGTTCTTTCAGTCCGAGGAGTATATTTTTCAGATGTGCAACCTGTGTATGTATATTAGCTATATCTTTTTTGTTCGAATTAGCACATTCTAATACAATTTCACTCCCAGAAATTGAAACAAAAATGCTTTGTTGAAATATTTTTCTTGAAATTGAAGTATTTCCTCTGTTGCAAGTTATCATTTTGCCTTCTGCTTTACAGGAAATCCCATCAGGAATAGCGACTTTAATGTCATATTTTTTTCTCATTTTAATAAAAGTATGCGACAACGCTTCCTCCAACGCGTTTATCCAAAGCAGTCTGGTGTGTCATCAATCCAGAGCTAGTTGATAAAATAATAATACCCATACTTCGTGCCGGCAAATATCTTCGGACATATCTATCAATATCATTAACTTTCACAACATATCTTGGCTTCACAGCCTTGCACGCATGCAGTTTTCCAAATTCTACAACAAACCCTTCAGGCGTATTTTGATAGTTTTCAATATATCCTTTCAATTTTCCGATAGCAAGAATATTTGTCAGGAATTTAGAGTGGTGCTTTAAAACGATTCGGCTCTTGCCAGATATTTTTGCATTCATAATGCAGTTCAATCCATCGGCAACAACATCTTGGCTCATATTATTAGCTATATTTATTGAATCCGATTTCCTCCGCAATTTCTCGGAAACAATGCCTGCACAAGTGCAAGTTGTATTGGTTTAGGTGCGCGCCGAATCTTCCACATCTCTTGCATTTCTGCATCGCAATGCCAGAAGTTCTTTCCTTCGGTTTGTTGAATTTCAAAAATTTCTTTGCAATAACCGGCTTATTTCTTAGCTGCCTCAAAATCTTGTTCCAGTCGCTTGCCGTCATTCTTCAATAACCTCCGTATTAAAATTTTTTCTCATGAATTCAATTATCTCTTCCCGCGTAACGTGCTGTTTTTTAGGTATGTGTCCTGTTTTTATCTTTCTTTTCTTCACTCGCACGCCAGCCCTCTCAAAAACAACTGCGACATTAAATCCTCGGACTCCGATATCTCTGATGTATTTCATTTCAGGTATGTTGATATACTCTGGAATTCCAAATGAAAAATTATTTTGATCTATTTTTCTGATGTTTAATTTATTGTCAACAGCCCCAAGAAGCCTTCGCAGAATTTCCATAGCCTCATTTCCCCGCAATGTAACACTAGTCCCAAGTTCCATTTTTGGCTTGACACCAAAGGCCGGTATTCTCATTCTCGATCCAGACTTGTTTATCTGGGCTTTTTTCTGCGTTATTATTTCAAGCAGTTTTTTAGCTTTTTCAAGCTCTTTATCAACAGCTCCCGCGCTTAGCACAACTCGCGATATCTTAGGTTCGCGCAGAACATTCTCACTCATCGGACAATTATTTGCGCTTTGTCAAGCACAACTTCCTCCTTTTTGTCATGCAATTTAATAGCTACATTATTTCCATTTATGGCAGTGATTGATCCACTCCCCCCAATATTGCTTCCAGAAATCACAAACACATTTTTATCTTTTTCAATTGCAATATGTTTTTTTATTTTATTTTCAAAGTCCATAACTAATGTGTCTCCGACATTTATTTTATTTTTTGAAATTATATTTGTTCCGTCGTGCAAGTTATATTGCATCTCCCCTTCGCGCACGAGAGTCTTACCAATAACTTTGGTAAGTCGTATTGCATCACTCGTTTCTTCAAATTCAAATCTGCCCGTTGGCTTTACAATCATTTTGTAAGTCTTGTCAGCGTGAAAAATTCCGAAAATCGGAATAGGTTGGTGAATGTCATGCACAGTTTTCCCATTTATCTTAAGCATTTTATCATGAACCATTTGCTTTACTTCTTTAGTTGTAGCGGCAAGGTTAAGCATATCTCTGACAGCAACAACAACTGGAACAGCTGATTTTGAAAATCGCATAGCGCACGCTACATATTTGCTCCCTTTCCTCGCAAGAGGAATTCCTCTGATAATATTACTTCTTGTTTTGTGCATCTTTTGCTTCTCCTGAATATAATCTTCTTTTGTCGTCGGTCTTTAAGGTTGTTATTTGCAGTTTGCTAGGGTCAATGTAAACATTGAGTTTGCTCCCGTCAATTTTCTTTCGTGTTATTCCTTCAACAGTTACTCGTGTTTTCTTCAAGTAGACCTTCGCAACTTTTCCTTTTTTCTTTGCAAAAGCCCCGCGCATTACCAAAACTTCATCGCCAACCCGAACAGGCAAGCTTCTAGTCTTATATTTAGTGCGCAATTCCTTCGAAAGAGGTGCGCTTAAAAACTTATGCTTTATGTGCAACGGCGCTTCATATCTATATTTGCGTTGCTTCCGCGGCTGCGAACTTCCGATCCACGCCGTAGAAAATTGAGATTTCATGTTAATTGTTTTGAATCCTCCTTAAGCTTACAATTTTAGAAGTTCTTCTAACAAGTCTTTCATCACAATCTGTTAATTCCGCATTAGTCGCGCCTCTTCTCTGAAGAATACCCCTATGAACTCTATAAGCTGCCATAGTTATATCAACTTCAGATGGATTTCTGGCTAAAGTATCTGCAGTTCTCTCAACAACCCATTCAATATATTTATCATTCGGCATTTTTACATCAACAGTTATTTCTAAATAATCTTCGCTCATAGTACAAACTGTGCAATCTTTGCGACTGCTTTCCACCTTTCAAATACTTCCTTCGAAATCGGGCCTTTAATTTGTGTGCCTTTAGGATTTCCTTTTTCATCTTTCAGCAAAGCAACAGCATTGTCTTCAAACATTACTCTCTCGCCAGTATTCCGAAGATAAGGCTTTTTTTGCCGAATTACAACCGCATCAAAAACTTGTCCCTTCATGTCTGGCTTACCTGCGCGAACAGAAACCTTTACCATATCAGCCATCTTGACATACTGTTGCGTTCCTTTAGCCGCCTTTCCTTTTTTGACGCCGACAATTCTCACAAGTCTCGCGCCGCTGTTATCACTCGCAACAACTAAGCTTCCCAAATTCAATCCTCGCGTCACGCGCGCAGGTAACGCTTTCATTTCTTATCCTCTGCGTTAACTTTCCTCACAACTTCAACAACAACAGAATGCACAAGCTTGCTCAACGGCCTGCACTCTTGCACTTTTACATAATCTCCAACATTAACTTCAACACCGGCAGGAATGCGAGAATGCAGTCGTGTTTTTTTGCGCATGAATCGCTCATACTTATGAACTTTAACGGTTCGCTCAAATTCAACAACTGCGCGATTCTCAAATTTTTTGACAACATTTCCATAAAATACTCTTCCTCTAGTCCCAACTAATTTTTTCTTTGCTGAATCCTTCTGTACTTCTGTTTCTTTCTTTGTCATTTTTCCTCTACCTCTTTGCGCAATCTCAATCTTCAATTGAGTCGTTGGAAAATCCGAGCTTCACAAGAACACGTCGCACGTGCTTTTTGTGGTCGCCCTGCAGTTCAATCGTGCTGTCACGGATTGTTCCGCCGCACGCGAGCCTTTCCTTGAGGGACTTGGCAGTTGCCTTGATGTCAATGCTTTTGTCAAAGCCCGACACCAACGTGGTAACCTTCCCGTAACGACGTTTTTCAGTCGTCACCTTTATCTTCTGCTCACTTTTCGCGAGATCTTCCCACGCTATTGCGTTAACAGGTAAACCGGTTTTTGGATCTATTTCCATAGGTTATTTCTGTTTCACCGCCTTCTGTGCTTTCGCATCAGCAGCGCTGAATGTTAGTAGGCGCGCAATAGCCCTTTTAATCTCTTTGGTATTCGCGCGGGATTTATTAGCAGTAACGTGTGCCTTGACAAATTCCATTCTTAATTCCTTCAATTTTTCTTCACGTGTCTTCGCATCCATTTTTGCAGCGTCCTTTGCTTTAAGTATAGCCATTATTTTTCACCCACCGTTTTATTTTTAAGTTTTTTCTTTACAGTTTCGTTTG
>ERZ1292623.3000-Hain-H51-01um-R1-3000-length-14704-cov-15_pt1 | contig 14704 bp, 16 predicted proteins | sample MGYA00564398_ERZ1292623 | MGnify/ENA primary metagenome ERZ1292623 (study PRJEB36523, sample SAMEA6512633) | groundwater metagenome | collected 2019-01-07 | study: AquaDiva: Metagenomics assemblies of 32 groundwater samples
GTATCTGAATCAGCAAATTCAATTTCTCCTCCGGTAGGAATACCTCTTCCCAGGCGGGTTATTTTTTTGGCAAATGGTTTTACTTCTTGAAGTATTAGCGCGGCATTTAAATCACCGTAGGCGGTTGGATTAATAGCTAAAATAATTTCTTCTAACAGTTCTTGAGACTTTAGGCTTTTTAATTTTAATTTTTGATCTGGACTTAGGCTGCCAGTTTTATTTAATTCTCCTAAGACCAAGTAAACACCACTATATTTTTTCGCTCTTTCAATGGAAATCAAGTCGGTTTCTTTTTCCACAACGCAGACGATATTTTTTAAACGATTGCCGTTAGAACAAACCGGACAAATACCGTTATTAATAAAAAAACAATCCGAACAAGTTTTAAGCTGTTGAAGGTCTGCCATTGATTTGGCTAAATCGTAAATTTGCGACTTTCCTAAATTGGTAATATAAAAAGCCAATCGCGTTGCCTGTCGCGGGCCGATGGAGGGCAAAGAAGAAAAGATATCTATAAATTTTTTAATTGGTTCCGGCAGCATGGTGTGTTTTATCTATACTCCTAAAACAAACTTTTTCTGGGTCGAACTTTAATTTTACCGTACCCAGTGGTCCATTGCGATGTTTGGCGATAATTAATTCGGCCGTGTTTTGTTCCTCGGGCGTGGGATTTTGTTTTTCGCGGTCAGATCTATATATAAATAAAACCACGTCCGCATCCTGCTCTATACTTCCAGAATCACGAAGATCAGAAAGTCTGGGGACTTTTGATTCTCTTTGTTCGACTGCTCGAGAAAGCTGCGCTAAAGCTAAAACGGGAACGTTTAATTCCCTGGCAATTCCTTTAAGTCCTCTAGAAACTTCGGTAATTTGTTGGACAATATTATCGCTATGAGTGCGAGGTTGTATAAGCTGAAGATAATCAACGATCAATAAGCTAAGGCCGTGTTCAGACTGGAGGCGTCTGGCCATAGAACGCATCTGTAAAATATTTGGAGAAGGCGTGTCGTCAATGTAAATTGGAGCTCTTGAGAGCGAATCTAAGCCAACTTGAATCATTTGAAATTCCATTTCTTCATTAAGACGGCCTGTGCGTAATTTCCACAGTGGAATATGCGACTCCGAGGCGATTAGGCGATCAATAACTTGCTCACGAGACATTTCTAATGAAAAAACTCCCACTGGCTGTTGTGATCGAACCGCCGCGTGGCGCGCAATATCTAGCGCGAGAGAAGTTTTACCAACAGATGGACGGGCGCCAATAATAATTAAATCAGATTTTTGTAGTCCAGAAAGATAATGATCTAAGTCATCAAAGCCAGTGCTAACACCTCGAAGCTTCCCATCTCCTTCGTGAAGTTTTTCAATCCTTTCGTAAGCCAGATGAAGTTCGTCTTTAATATTGATGAATTTATGAGTAATAGATCTTTGGGAAATAGCAAATATTTTTTGCTCAATAGAATCTAGTACGTGATCAATGTCATCGCTAGGATTAAAAGCTTGTTCGCCGATTTCTGCCGAGGCGTTTATTAAATCCCTTAGGATCTTTTTTTCGTGAACGATTTTGGCGTAATGATTGATGTGGGAAGAGCTAGGAACAGATTCAATTAATCTTGTTAAATAACTTTGACCACCAATATCTTGAAGTAAGTTATCTTCCTTTAGTTTATTTGTAACGCTCAAAATATCTATTGGCTGATGCTTCTCTATTAATTTCAAAATGATTTCAAATATTTTACCATGCATTGGTTTATAGAAATCACTGGATTTTAATACATCTACAATCTTAAAGATCGCATCTTTGTCTATCATTAAGGCGCCTAGTATAGATTCCTCGGCTTCAATGTTTTGAGGGGGGATTTTGAGCATCTACTTCATTATCAAAGAAATATTAAAATAGGCAAAGTATAAGATGTGGATTTCTAGTTGATAAATGAGGTACGCTACCGGCAAACACCCCCACACCTAATAGCGATTTTCATTAATTTCTGATCGCTATTAGGTGTGGGGGTCAATATCGCCTAAAAGTGTCGTTTTTGAGCCATTTTGACCACTTAAAAGAACCCCACCCTCCTTCCCGTAGCAAACATGTGGGAGGGCTCAACTATAAATTACTGAGCGAGGAGGAAGAAGTAGAAAAAAATCCTTGTATGAATCCCGAAGCGTTAGCGGAGGTTAAGTTGGGTTTTTTTCGTTAACTTCTGACGACGAGCGAAGATAATTTATTTGAGCCTGGAACTGTTTACGGGGAAGGAGGGGTGGAGTGGCGACTATTAAGACACTAGCGGTCCCATTGGCGTGTCTTCTACTTCAAATCCCAGTTCTTTAATTTGCTTGCGCATCTCATCGGCTGCCTTGAAATTCTTTTTTTGGCGGAAAATTTCGCGTTGTTCAACCAGATTTTTTATATTTTCCGGAATTTCTATTGGTCTTATTTCTAATCCTAAAACAGATAAACTTTTTTCAATAAATTTTCTTACTGCTCTGGCTTCTGTTGCGGGAACATCCCACCCTTTTTCATTTACTTTATTTGCTAGAGAAAAAATACTGGCTAAAGCTTCTGGCGTATTAAAATCATCGTCCATCGCCTTGTAAAAAACTTCTTCAGCCTGTTTTATGTCCAAATTTATACTTTGCGAAGGTGATAGAATATTTTTCCCACTTTTTGTCAATAAATATAATTTAGTTAAAAATTTAATTAAATTATCAACTGTTGTTTTCGCTTGTTCGGCCAGTTTTTCGGTGTAATTAAAAGGGGAGCGATAATGGCCGCTAATTACCATGTACCTTAAAACAACTGGAGAATGTTTTTTAATAAAATCGTCGATGGTGATAAAATTTTTTAAACTTTTAGACATCTTCTCACCATTTACTAATAGAAATCCCGAATGCATCCAAATTTTCACAAACGGACTTTTCCCAGAGGCCGATTCTTGTTGGGCGATTTCTGATTCATGATGGGGGAATTTCAAATCTAATCCACCGCCATGTAAATCATATTGGACACCAAAAATTTCTTCAGTAATGGCAGTATCTTCAATATGCCAACCCGGTCGGCCCGAGCCCCACGGCGAGGGCCAATTGGGTTCGTCATTGGATATTTTCCAGAGGGCGAAATCCAGAGAATCTCTTTTTTCTGGATCTGGCTCAATGCGATAGCCGGGACGCAGTTCGTTCAAATTCTGCTTAGAGAGTTTTCCATAGTCTTTAAATTTTTTTACTTCAAAATAAACGCCATTTTTTGTTTGATAGGCGAATCCTTTGTTAATTAAAGTTTTTATTTGTTTTAATATTGCGGGAATAAATTCACCGGCCCGGGCATATTTATCAACAGAAGTTACATTTAGCATTTTCATGCTCTGGTGAAATTCCTTTTCAAATTGGCGCGCAACTTCCTGTGGAGTTCGTTTCTCTTTTTTCGCTCTCTCTATAATTTTATCATCAACGTCGGTAATATTTTGTAAAAATTCTAACTTAAAACCGCGCTCCCGGATATAACGAGCAATTATATCAAAAGAAATAAATATCTTAGCATGTCCTATGTGAGAAAAGTCGTAAACAGTCGGTCCACAGACAAACATTTTAAGCGGACCTTTAGCGGGTTTTTTTAACTCTTCTTTTTTTTCTGTGAGAGTGTTATATATTAACATAAATTTTAGATTTTAGATTTTAGATTTTGGGATTAAGTTATTTTAAATTTACCTAATATCCAATATCTAACATCCAATATCCACGCTAGAACCAATTCTTATTATAAAAAACCGCGAATATTGCAATAGTGAACATTAACATTATAACAAAACTATTCCAAAAACTGCCGAACATGGAATTGAGAAGTTCTGCTACTTCTGGCACGTCGTATATTGAAGCAAAGAGCGCTAACGGGAATGTAAAAAAGGCCAAAATCGTAAATCTTTGCATTATGGAATTCGTTTTTGAATTAAATAGTTGAGAGTTTGTTTCTTCAAGTGATTCAATCGTGTTTCGGTAGTTTTCAATTTGGCGGATAATTTTATTGTGGTCGGAAATTAGATCGAAGAAATAAATTTTCATGGACTGACCCCAAAAAACCAGCCCCGCCTCCTTGAGCGAACCTAATAATATTTCCTGTGGTTGAATAATTAGCGAATAATTTAAAATGTTCCTTTTGGCGTAAGAAATCTCCTGCAACATCATATGCTCCTTGTTGGTAAAGATATTTTTATTTATAAACTCCAGATTTTTTTCTATATGAACAAGCTGCCTTTGACAAAAATTATTAATTTTTTGTAATAAGTGATAAACAAATTTTCCGGTGCTTTCCCCGAGCACTAAATTTTTAAATTCCTCGCTTTGTTTTATTTCGTTAATAAACTCATTTAAAAATTCTAGCTCTCGATAATGAACCGTAATAACGTGATCCTTGGTTATTAAAAAATCTAATTCATCCTTGCTGGAGGTTTTAGTTTCTTTATTATAAACTGGTATGTGAAAATTAAAAAAAATATAATCATCATACATTTCAGCTCTGGCATAAGAAGACGGCCCTACCAATTCGCTTAGAATAATTGGGTGGAAATCTTTTATTTTTTTTATTTCTTTGATGGCTTCATTGTCGGGATTAATAAAATCCAACCAGATAATTTTTTTGTCCACAACCTGTTTCATAGTGAAGTGATATACTAATTATATATAAAATGAAAAAAATCAACAAAAGCTTTTTGTCATATGTTATTGTCACGATGTTTGTTGTTAGCTTCGCTTTTGTCTGGGCATGGGTTAATCCAACCGCCAACCCGCCTAGTGGAAGTGGATTAATAAGTACTGATGGCATTAATGTTGGTATTGGTACTTCTTCTCCTGCAGCTAAATTGGAAGTTGTTGGCACGACAAAATTTGGGGGAATTGTTGATGTTGTTTCTAACAAAATCATTAATTTAGCTAATCCCGCTACAAGTACTGATGCGGTAAATAAGGCTTATGTTGATAGATATGGGGGTGTTGGCGGCGCCCCAACGCGATTGTGGGGGCAGGGAAGGCCTAGTTCTGTGGTTATCGCTGGAAGTGGAAAAGAATGTAATAGCTCATTAAGTGCTTCTATCAAAGTAAGTCGAAGTGAGCGTGATGCGCATTGGGATAATGCCGCCGCCGCTTGTCCGGTTGGTTGGTGGGTGTGCACCGAAGCAGAAAGAGGAGCAAATAGTTGTAATAATGCTGCTATTGGACAAATGGCTTATTTAAATTGTAATCCAGACGCAGGCGCCGATGGTAATGGGCAAATGTTGTCGGGCTCTTCTAGATTTGCGTGGGTGGCCGATGTTGCGCCATCGACTTCTAATAGATGGAGGGGTAAATCGGCCAGTTTTGATTTAACTGGTGGTAGTGTAGTCATTAATAATCAGCCATTATGCTCGGTTCTTCCCGTCTGGTGTTGCGCTAATCAATAATTTTGTGATATAATCTCTCCGCAATGGAAGAGAAAAACGATTTAGAAGAGTTACAAAAAAAAAGCGAGGAATATCTCAATGGCTGGAAAAGAAGCCAGGCCGATTTTATTAATTATAAAAAAGATGAAATTAAACGCTTTGAAGAAATTTTAAAGTTTGGCAACGAAGTTTTGATAAGAGAAATTTTGCCAGTTTTAGATAGTTTAAATTTGGCGAAGGAAGTCCCTATCAAGCGTCAGTTAGAAGATATTTTAAGAAAAAATGGCGTTGAAGAGATTGTGGTTAAAATCGGCGACCAATTTGATCCTAAATTTCATGAAGCGATTGTGGAAGTGGAGGATGACTTGACACTGAAGTCGGGGCAAGTTGCGGAAGAGGTTGAAAAGGGATATACTTTACACGGAAAACTAATAAGACCGGCAAAAATTAAATGTCAAAAATAATAGGTATAGATTTAGGCACAACAAACTCCGCCGTGGCGGTTATTGAAGGCGGCCAGCCAAAAGTTTTAGAAAACGCCGAAGGTAATCGCACCACTCCTTCTATTGTTGCTATAAGTAAAGTCGGAGAAAGATTAGTTGGCCAATTAGCCAAGCGTCAATCGGTTACTAATCCTAAAAACACAATTTTTTCTGTCAAAAGATTAATAGGCAGGAAATTTACCGATCCGGAAGTCGGACACGATAAAAATTGGCTTCCTTATGAAACTAAAACTTCGGTCAGCGGCGGTGTGGAAGTGAAAATGGGAGAAAAGTATTATTCTCCGGAGGAAATTTCGGCAATGATTTTGTCTAAAATAAAAGCTGATGTTGAAGCTAAACTCGGAGATAAAGTTGAAGAGGCAGTAATTACAGTGCCAGCTTATTTTGACGACAGCCAGAGACAAGCAACAAAAAATGCCGGTGAAATCGCCGGTTTAAAAGTACGACGTATTTTAAACGAGCCAACAGCCGCCGCACTTGCCTATGGTTTTAACAAGCAAAAAAACGAAAAAATTGTTGTCTATGATTTTGGCGGAGGCACTTTTGATGTTTCGGTATTAGAAGTAGCCGACAACACTGTTGAAGTAAAGGCAACTGGCGGCGACACTCACCTTGGCGGTGACGATTTTGATAAAAAAATAAATGAGTATTTAGTCGGTGAGTATAAAAAGCAAGAAGGGATTGATATTTCTAAAGACCCTCTTGCTTTGCAACGCCTAAAAGAAACTGCAGAGAGAGCTAAACACGAACTTTCCACTTCTTTGGAGACGGAAATTAATCTTCCTTATATTACTTCTGATGCCAACGGTCCAAAACATTTATTAATAAAATTGAGCCGTTCTAAACTGGAAGATTTGGTAAGAGAATATATTGATCGTTCGATTGATATTATGAAAAAAGTTATTAAAGATGCTAACTTCCAAATTTCTGATGTTCAAGAAGTAATTTTAGTTGGCGGTCAAACACGAATGCCAGCTATTCAAGAAGCGGTAAAAAAAGCTTTTGGCGGAAAGGAACCCCACAAGGGAATAAATCCGGATGAAGTGGTAGCGATTGGCGCTGCGGTGCAGGCCGGTATTTTGCAAGGCGACGTCAAAGATGTTTTATTGCTAGACGTAACACCGCTCTCTTTGGGCATTGAAACTCTCGGCGGTGTATTTACTCGTTTAATCGAAAAAAATACCACCGTGCCAACGGCTAAGACACAGGTTTTTTCTACCGCCGCCGATAATCAAACTTCAGTGGAAATTCATATTTTACAAGGTGAAAGAGAAATGGCTTCTGATAATAAAACTTTAGCCAGATTTATTTTAGATGGCGTTCCTCCGGCGTCTCGCGGCACTCCCCAAATTGAAGTTTCGTTTGATATTGACGCTAACGGTATTTTAAATGTTTCGGCTAAAGATAAATCCTCCGGCAAATCGCAATCGGTAAAAATTGAAGCCACATCCGCCTTATCAAAAGAAGAGGTGGAAAAGTTAAGACAAGATGCTGTAGCTCATGCCGCTGAAGATAAAAAAAAGAAAGAATTGGTGGAAGTGAGAAATTTAGCCGAAAATTTAATTTATGTTTCGGAGAAGGCCTTAAAGGATCACGCAGACAAAGTTTCTCCGGAATTAAAATCGTCCATTGAAGAAAAAATAAGTAAATTAAAATCAGTGAAAGACGGATCGGACGCTGAAGCGATAAAATCCGCCACCAGCGAGCTTTCCAGTGAAATTCAAAAAATAGCCGGCCAGGCGCAACAGTCTGGACAAGAGCCACCTAAATAAGGTATTGTATCAGCAGTAACATTTCCAATTTCATAAGGAGAGGGCCGTGGAAAATAAAAAAGGCAATCGGATTCTTTGTCTTGTCCCTGTAATGTCTTTTATTGGTCTTTGTTTAATGGGAGGATCAAGTTTTGCATATAATTCTTGGTCTTTGTTGGTTGCAGGATTTTCTATTGGAGGATTAATATTGCTTTTAGCTCTTTTAATTAATGACAAGATTAAAAGTCGGGTAGTGGCTATTGTTGTTGGTCTTCTTTTTATAGCCCCGATGTATTTAGGTTGTTGTTTAATTGTCCCAATTACTGAAAAATTTACTGTATTAGATGGTAATCTTGTAGAAAACTGGAAGTGGAAGATTCCTTTTGTTGGTAATGTGGTTGAAGTGGATAAAAATGTTTTCGTTAAATATAATTGTTTTGCAATCAAAAGCGATCCACCTATTAATTTTATTCAAGGATATTTTTGGACGAATTGTGAGGTGAAAGTGTTAAATGAAGAGACATTTTTGCAATTTATTGCCAACGAAAAAAATCCAAATAAAAAAATTCAGGAAAGAGCCGATGAATTTTTGGCAAATTTGATAAAAGAATCAGAAATATCCACCGAAAATCCTTTTACTAAAAACGATTATGAAAGATTTCACGATATATGAATTGAAGAATGGGGGATCAGTTTGGTTCCCAAATCCAAGTGATCTTATTGAATCTCGGCCCGCGCCGAGATTTTCTTTTTGAAATTGCAAATAGCGGACTGGATGGCGCTATTGTATAATAAATATATGTCTTTAAAATTAACAGTCTTCCTTTTTTTCCCAGTTTTGGTCGCCTTGATCTTCGGCTTTGTGTTTGTCGGTTTTAATATGGGGAAAGGATTATTTTTACTACCAATCGCCATGGCCTTTGGTTTTATATTTCTAGCATTATTCTTGATCCAATCAATTATAATAAGCACTTTTCTTGAAGCGCTGGCGGTCATTATTATTGAAAGCGCGGCGATTGCGGCGCCCATTTTACTTGTTGGTAATTTTAATTACGCGGTCTATTTAGGTTTTGTCTCGCTATTACTATTTTTGACTTGGGGATACTACTCCGGACAGCAAGAGTTGCAAAATAATATCAATATCAAACTTTTTAAATTGAGAAAATCTATTTTGCGTAAAGCAATTATCGGCATAGCTCTTTTCTCGGCGCTTTCTTATGTTAGTTTTCTTCAAGTTGATTCGTTAATGTTGTCAAAAAACGCCTTTAATTATTTTGTCCGGCCTGTGGAATATAGCGGCAAAATTTTCCTGTCTAATTTTTCTGCTAATATGACCGTCGGAGAATTTCTCTTTTCTCTGGCAGAAAAAAAATTATCACAGGAAGAAAAAAATTTAGTGGTTGCCAATGCTGTAGAAAGATTATCTGAATTCACTAAATTTAATATCAGTCTTCAGCATCGTCTCGGAGACACTATTTATCAACTGATCAATTTCCAGCTTCAGCGCTTGCCGGCAGATAGAAATACGCCGGTTCTTATTGGTATTGGCGCGGTATTATTTCTGTTTATAACCGGCTTCGCTTTGCTTTTTGGTTGGATTATCATTCTGCTTAGCTACAGTCTCTATCAATTGCTTTTAACCTACGGATTTATTAATATTACATATCAGAATAAACCGATAGAAACATTAAAATTATGAGCGCAAAAGATTATTACAAAATATTAGGCGTGGAAAAAGGCGCTACGGAAGACGATATTAAAAAAGCATATCGTAAATTGGCGCATCAATTTCATCCTGATCGCCCAAGCGGGGACGAGAAAAAATTCAAGGAAATAAACGAGGCCTATCAGGTGCTTTCCAATAAAGACAAGCGAGGGCAATATGATCGATTCGGAAGAACTTTTGAAGGCCAAGATTTCGGCTTCGGTTTTGATCCTAATAATATTAATTTTGAGGATTTAGGCAATATGGGGGACATGTTTGACATGTTTTTTGAGGGATTGGGCGTGAAAAGAAAAAGACGCGCCTATCAACGAGGCGCAGATTTAGAAATAGAGCAAGTTATTACTTTAGAAGATGCTTTTCATGGTTTGGAAACTAAAGTTAAATTTAAGACATTTGATATTTGCAAAGATTGCAACGGTCTTGGCCATTTTTCAAAAGAAGGCCTCACTCAATGTTCTGCTTGTGGTGGTCGCGGTGAAATAAAAGAAAATCGAAACACTTTTTTTGGCAGTTTTTCTCAAGTAAAAACTTGTGATAAATGTTTTGGTATTGGTCAAATTCCAAATAAAAGTTGCAAAAATTGTTCTGGCACCGGTCGGTTTAAAGCGGAAAAAGAAATTAAAGTTGATATTGTTTCAGGTATTGCCGATGGTCAGATAATTAAAGTAGCCAAGGCTGGTGAGGCTGGTGAGCGGGGCGCTGAAAAAGGAGATTTATATATTCGTGTTCGAGTAAGGCCACATACTGAATTTATACGCGAAGGAGAACATCTGGTGGTTAAAAAAGAACTTAATTTAATTGATGTTTTGTTGGGAAATAAAATTAGCGTCAGGACAATTTCTGGTGGAACTTTAAACATCGAAATTCCAGAAAATTATAATTTAAATGAACCATATCGCGTGAAAGGCGAAGGTATGCCAAGATTGGGCGGCTATGGCCGAGGAGATTTATTTATCCAATTCCAAGTTAAAACTCCAAAACTAAATTCAAAAGTCAAAAAACTACTGGACGAATTTAAGAAAGAGTTATAGTTGTGCTCCCAGATGGAATCGAACCATCGTCAACCGCTTAAAAGGCGGATGCTCTACCATTGAGCTATGGGAGCTTAATTTTTAAAACTATAACATTAAAACACTCCTCCGTAAAGATATTCTGCGGCATCAAAAGCGAAGTCCATCACCGCGGTTTTTTTGGTGAAAAAATAAAAAATTAATCCGAGAACTAATATTATGGCTAGGAATGGTAATAGTATAAAAAATAGCAGTTTCTTCATAATTGTTTGGCGGCCTCTTTAAAAACTTTTTCTAAAGTTATCATTTGGCTCGAAGTTATTTTTTTTAAAACTAAGTCGTCAGCTTTCTGTTTATTTTTAAGAGGTCTAATTCCTATCCTCAATCTCCAGAATTCTTTTGTTTTTAGCTGGTTAATAATATTTTGCACGCCTTTGTGACCGGCGCTATTTCTGGCAAAAGAAAATTTGAATTTCCCCAATTCTATATCTGAATCATCGTGAATTACTAAAAGATTATCTGGTTTTACTTTGGCTTTTTTTAATTCTTGTTTAACAAATTCACCCGATTTATTCATAAAAGTTTCTGATCTAATTCCTTTATCCAAAAAATTCAAAAATAAATGCCCCACATTATGGAATGTTTTTTCGTATTCAGCGCCTGGATTTCCCAAGCTGATTATTAGATGAATTTTCATATTTGACTGATTCTATCATTATATACTAAAATAATCATATTCATGAATCCCGTTAGAAGCCGCGATCGCATGATTAATATCATATATTTTACATGAAAAATTATTATTATAAATATAAATTAATAAATTATCGCAAATCGCAGATCGCGATCTGCTTCTAACGGGATGAAGCAATTCTTAGCCAACCTTTGGGAAATTATTGAAGTAGTTTTGATAGCCGGCATTACGGTTTTCATTATTCGCACTTATGTTGTCCAACCCTTTTTGGTTAGTGGCCAAAGCATGGAGCCAAATTTCCAAGGCGGAAACTATCTTCTTATTGATGAAGTAAGTTATCGCCTAGAAGATCCGCAACGGGGGGACGTGATAGTGTTCCGTTATCCGGGAGATGAAAAAACTTTTTACATAAAAAGGATCATCGGTATTCCTGGGGACCAGGTAGTGGTCAGCAATGGCAGAGTCAGTATAAATGGACAAATTTTGAATGAAACTTACCTTGATGAGGATATAAGAACGGTTGGCAATATAAATAGAAAGCTAGGCCCAGATGAATATTTTGTTATGGGAGACAATAGGGATTACAGTTTTGACTCTCGTCAATGGGGCATTTTATCAGAGAAAAATATTATTGGAATAGTTCGGTTGAGACTTTTCCCGTTAAATAAAATCCAAATTTATCAATAATTTTATGCCAAAAGAAAAGAAAGTTACAAAACCAGTTTTTCAATCAGTAAAGGGTATGCATGATATTTTACCCCAAGATCAGCCTTATTGGGAAAAAGTGAGAAAAGCAGCTAAAGATATTGCTGATTATTATAATTTTTCCAGAATTGATACGCCGATTATCGAACGGGCCGAACTTTTTGAAAGAACTTCTGGTGAATCAAGTGAAGTGGTGGGAAAGCAGATGTTTGTTTTTAAGGATAAAGACGGCAATCGTATGGCTTTGCGTCCGGAAGGCACGGCGCCGGTAGTTCGCGCTTATATCCAAAATGGATTAAGTCGTTTGCCTCATCCGTTAAAACTTTTTTATCTTTGTCCGATGTTTAGATACGAACAGCCTCAAGCCGGTCGCACCCGTCAGCATCACCAAGTTGGTTTTGAAATAATTGGAGATAATTCTGATCCAGTTTATGACGCCCAAATAATTCTTGTCACTTATCGTTTGGCAGAAGAACTAAAAATTCCGAAGCTGGTCATTCAAATAAATAGCATTGGATGCAAAAGTTGCCGCCCAAATTATAAAAAAAGGCTTTTAGATTATTATAAAAACCAAGAAGTCTGTAAGGATTGTAAGCAAAGATTGACAATTAATCCATTACGAGTTTTAGATTGTAAAAATGAAGCTTGCCAGCCGATAAAACAGGGCGCTCCGACGACAATTGATAATCTTTGTGGCTATTGTAACAATCACTTTAAATCAGTTTTAGAATATTTAGAGGAGTTAAAATTGCCTTATGCGTTGAATAATTCTTTGGTGCGAGGCTTAGATTATTACAGTCGAACAGTTTTTGAGATTATTTCTGAAGGCGTAGATGTTTCTTTGGGCGGAGGCGGTCGTTATGATTATTTAGTTGAACAGTTAGGCGGTCGAGCCACTGCGGCTAATGGTGTGGGCATAGGTGTTGAAAGGTTAATTTTAGCGATGCAAAAAGCCGGCGTACAATTAAATCCCAAGGTAAAACCAAAAGTTTTCTTTGTTCAAATTGGCGCTTTGGCAAAGAAAAAAAGTCTCCCTTTAATCGATAGCCTTCGCAAGCTGAACATTGAAGTTTTGGAGTCGCTTGGTAAAGAATCTTTAAAACCGCAGTTACGATTGGCTGATAAAGAAACTGCTAAACTGGCTCTAATTTTTGGCCAAAAAGAAGCTTTTGAAGAATCAATTATTATTCGTGATTTACAAACGGGAGCGCAAGAGACAGTTCAGTTGAAAAAATTAGTGGAAGAAGTGAAGAAACGCATTTAATGTATTGTTTATTCTGTAAAATAATCAATAAAGAAATTCCGGCCAAAGTTATTTTTGAAAATGAGGCGGCTATTGCGGTATTAGATATTCATCCGTGCGCTCCGGGCCACACGGTAGTTCTACCGAAACACCATACGCCAGCTTTAATTGAGTTAACCGACGAACACGTTGGCCCAGTTTTCTTGGTTGTTAAAGAAGTTGCCAAGAAATTAAAAAATGTGCTAAAGTATGACGGTCTGACAATTGGTATAAATCAGGGTCGCAAAGCTGGCCAAGAGATCGACCATCTACATATTCATCTGATACCAAGATGGGGAAATGATGGTGGCGGCTCTGTTCAATCGGTGGTTAACAATCAAACAAAAAAAGACATATCAAAATTATGGAATTAAAAAGAAAAGAGGGAGAATCAGTTTCATCATTCTTGTATCGTTTTAATAAAAAAATTCAGCAAAGCGGAGTTTTACGCGAAGCAAAAAAGCGCCGTTTTCATAGACGCCCAATTAATCGCCTAAAGCGCAAGCTTTCCGCCCTTCATCGTGAAGATAAGACTAGAGAAAGAGAGGTTGCTAAAAAGTTAGGCCTGCTATAATTTCGTATATGAATTTACAAGTAAAGTTAATGGAAGATTTAAAAAATGCCATGAAAAGCGGGGATCAAGACACGCTTGGTGTTTTGAGGATGGCTATGTCCGCCATGAATAACAAAAAAATTGAAAAAAGGAGCAAAAGTCAACCAGAAGAGCTAACCGACGAAGAAATTTTAGATCTTTTAAGCAAGGAATTAAAAAAAAGAAAGGAAGCGGCTAATTTATATAAAACTGGCGGCAGGGAAGATTTGGCAGTCAACGAAGAAAAGGAAGCCAAGATTTTAGAAAAATATTTACCCAAACAACTAAGTCGGGAAGAAGTTGAACAAATTATATCGAGGTTGAACCTTGATAAATTGAGCTTTGGCGAAGCTATGAAAATTGCGCTTGTTGAGCTAAAGGGCAAGGCAGATTCTAAAATCATTGCAGAAATAATTAAAGCCAAGTTATAATTCACTAAGAAAGGAGGGGAAGAGAGATGTTTGAATCCAAACAGCATCAAATTAAATTAAATGTTTTTGCGGAAATTGACCGTGATGGAAAATCTAAATTTGTCTGTGTTGATGAAAAAGGGAATATTAAAAGAGGCACATTAGAGGAGCTGGTTGAGTTTATTAATTTAACAAAAACCGTTTTAACTATAAGTCAGCTTGATGTTGTTGTTATAAAAATTAATCTTGAATGTCCGCGCGAGATAACAATGCACATTACTCCTACCGGCAGTCTCTCTTTTTTCAAGCGCTCATTGACCGAAAGCGAGGCGGTGTATTTAAACGGGGGATTGACAAAATCTTTTTCGGAAAAATAAGCCCCGCCCTTTTTACGAAAAGGGCGGGGCTTTTTGTTTTAAAATTTAAGATGTGTATAATAATGGTAATGAATCCCGTTAGAGATAACCCATCTATGAATTATTATTTATATATAAATATTAAAAAAGACAATGTGCCATTGGTCAGGCATATATTCACGGAAATGCATTAAGCATTTCCTATCTCTAACGGGATGAAAAAATTAATTGTTAACTTAGACGAAAATTTTAAAAAGCACGAGGATATAA
>ERZ1292623.3001-Hain-H51-01um-R1-3001-length-14704-cov-4_pt1 | contig 14704 bp, 10 predicted proteins | sample MGYA00564398_ERZ1292623 | MGnify/ENA primary metagenome ERZ1292623 (study PRJEB36523, sample SAMEA6512633) | groundwater metagenome | collected 2019-01-07 | study: AquaDiva: Metagenomics assemblies of 32 groundwater samples
TTGAATGTTATGACTTAGTCTAATCCATGCAAGAGTTGCAAAAAAGGTTGCGGCTAAAATACTTATTACACCGATGAATATAAGTTTTGCCTGTTGGGCGTGTTTTTTTATACCCAGCCACATTGCAAATACCCCACCAAACCCAATAAGACTCCAGCCCAGAAGTGCAGACACATATGCATATTTATTAAGTAACCACTTAAAGAAAGCGATAAGGAAAATAGTTAATGGGTGTGGGACTACTACCCCGAAGATCGTATCTCCATATCGGATTATTTGCTTCCAGTTCTGGGAAAGATGGGTATAGTTTAGAACTTCTGGTGGATGATTAACTAGTAAAGTTAGATAAAAGATTGAAATCGTTGGGAATGCAATCAAAGCAATTAACTTATGAACTAGTTCTTTTTTATCCTTTTTTATAAGGAGAAGTGCTATCAATACTAACGGAACAGCTATAAAATGGTGACGAGATAATCCAAACTCAAGTGCAGCTGCTGCAAAGATGACTGAGCCTTGGTAGAATCTTGAAATGAGCAAAAAAACTGAAATGTTGAACAATAAGAATGTAAAACCATCTCCAATTAACTCCTGCATCATTAAGGTTTGCCTATAATACGTTGGGCTTGTTATAAAAAGTGCAGCTATCAAAAAAGAAACGGTTTTGTTTTTTTGTATTTTTTGAGCGGTTAAAAAGATAACGACGCTTGATAGGAAGTATATAAACCAACCTGTAAAATTATAGAGCGCATAGTTCGTACCAAACCAGCGAACAACAAGGTAAACAAGTCCAATACCATAGGAGGTTGAATTACCTAAACCCATTGTCTCGCTATCCGGGAAGTTTTTTCCAACAACGTCATAATGTGTACCTATCACGCGATAATCATCAAACTCGAACCAGCGTGAAAAACTCCACCAATGAACGCATGAGACAATTATTGCTAATAGAAATACATAAAAGCTGTTTGAATAAAAATTTTTAAGGAAGGTTCTTCTTTTGACTATTGAGTAAGTAAGAAGAAAGATAATGGCTGCGACTACTATAACCCATTTTTGAATTAAGAAGTTCCCGTATTGTATCGAATCAAGAATCGGGAAAAAATCGCGGAAACTGTCACTTTTCAGCTGATGATTTATTCCCACAGAAACAACAACTAGTAGCCATAAGAAATACTGAGTAGCTGTGGTTTTCATAGCTCGTGGTTAATTAATTCTAGAAGGTCGGGGCTGATCTCTCCTTTTTTATAATGAGGTCTTACTCGATCAGATAGGTTATTTATTTTATATGTCTTTGTGTCCATGATTAAGACGTATACTCCTTCCTTTTCAGGTTGATATGTTTTGAGGAGATCTATAAATATGATGGGGTCTGTTGTAAACAATAGGGGTTCTTTTATTCTGTACAGTTGGTAAAAGTGGGAGATGTAACGAGAAAGGACATGTGAAGGCTTGGGTGTGTAGATTATTTTTACGTTTCTGTCTGCGGGTATAAGAGGAGTGAGTTCTTTGTTTATGATTCTTTGGGGATAGGCATATTCCTTTGCCCAAGCGTGATCGCTTTTAAGAATCGTTACAGAGTTCAGAATAATTAGCAGAATAAAGAGAATTTTTATTATTCTTTTCTTAGAAATTTGTGCCAGCCCTAAGATAGTGATTGTTAATCCAAACGTTGAAAACAAGCCGTAAGAAGCGGGGGCTGCGGGAAAGAGATCATCATATTGAACATTCAGACTATTCAGTTCGCTAACTAAGCGAATACCCATTAAGGTTGGGAAAACAATTGCTGTCACGATGATCACAAGGCCGATTGACACTATTTTGGCTGCTAATATCTTTTTCTTAACAAAAAGCCAGATGACAATGAAGAGCAAACTAAGAACAACTGTCAATCCCAGAAACGAGGAAATATAAGGGTGATCATCAAACAACCACTGGAAGAAAAAAATCATTGGATGAGCTATGCCGTGGGGAATCGTAACCCCAAAAATCATATCGCCAAGCCTGACAAGTTGCTTCCAGTTTGCAAAGAAATTTGTATAGTTTAATACATGTGGTTGTTTTGAGGTCAGAAACGGAAGATATGATACAGCAAGAAGCGGAAAGATTAGCAGTGTAAAGAATCTCTCCTTCTTGGCAAACCAGTTTTTTTTAAACCCAAGAAAGAATACGCCTGTTAAAAGAAGGGGGATTGTAATAAAGTGGGTCCTGGAAAAACCAAACTCCATTGCTGCCGCAGCGAACATAACCGCACCTGCATAGAATTTTGATATCAAAAAGTATAGAGAGAGAATAAATAACAGCAGGGTAAACCCGTCTCCTATGAATTCAATCATTAGAAGTTTTTGTCTAAAAAAGGTGGGGCTTGTAACAAAAAACAGGCTTGCTGCAAGAGAGGCTTTAGGATTCCCTTGTAGTTTGTTGGCTAGAAAAAATATTGCGACACCAATTAGTGCATAAGTAGCTACACCAGTAAAATTCCACAAAAAGAAATTTGTGCCAAACTTTTCAACGACCAAGTAGGCAAAACCAATACTGTAGAAAATAGAAGCTCCAACCCCAAGTTGGTTTGGTTCGGCAGTTCCTTCCACTGCATAGTGGTGTCCTATGACACGATAATCGTCAAACTCAAACCATCTATCAAAGCTGAATACATGGGTGATGAATGTTGTTGCAAGAATTAGCACAAAATAAACCCAATACCGCTTAAGAGTTGAAATTATTGTTCTTTTTTTTATTACCCAACCCACAAAAAATCCAAATGCAATTGTCGCTAAAAACCATTTTCTAATAAGCAAGTCTCCATATCTGAGCGTTCCCAAAATAGGCCAGCTGTAGTCGTAAAAAGTTTCTATTCCTTTGGGGTTTTTTAATATGATTCGTAAAATGAAGTTTAATACTATAGATATAATTGTTGTTACCCAAATTAGTTGATTAACCATGGCTTTTGTATAGCACAGTTTTTGAATCCATAGCAACACGTTTTACATCTTGATGTGTTTTTTTTATACTGTTATATTGATCTTCATGAGGATTGCACTGGTTATCTTTACTAAAAATGAGCGAAAGAATTTGGAGAAATTCTTTTCGAAGATTCCTTTAAAAATTTTTACCTCCATTTACGCTGTTGACGCAAATTCATATGATGGTACTCGAGAGTTTTTTAAAAAAAGACGGATTAAAATTTTTGACCAAATCTATCCCGGAATAGGAGGTGCGTATGAGTCGGCTTTCAGAAATATCAAAGATGATGCATTAGTTTTTTTTCATCCTGACGGTAATATGGCCACGGAAGATCTTAAGAAGTTTGTTGAGTTGATGAGAGCGGGACATAAGTTTATTGTTGCTACAAGAATGATTAAGGGTGCGGTAAACGAGGAGGATGATGAGTTTTTTAAACCCAGAAAATGGTTCAATATCGCTTTGGCAACAGCGACAAATGTTCTTTGGGGGAGGAATGGCAATTATTGTACGGATATTGTTCAGGGTTATCGGGCAATTGATTTAAAAACATATAAAAAGCTGAAAATAAAAATCCCTCACCGGATCGGACCTGAGTATGAGCAAGTTATTCGAGCTTTGAAGCGCAATATAAAGATATCAGAATTCCCAACTGTCGAAGGGAAAAGGGTACACGGACAGACAACAATGCCTTCGTTCAAGACAGGGAGGGGAAACCTCGAAGTGTTTTTCAAGGAAATTTTTGTTTAATGACAGCTAAGCAAAGCAGGTTTCTTCTTTATTCCTCTTCACTTGTTTTTCTTTTTTATCTTTCGGCTAAGCTTCATACCTATTTATTTTTACGGAGAATCTTCGGATTCTTTGATGCATATCTTATCGATCAGTTTTTGTTTTTTGGGGTCTTTTCCGTTCTTATCTGGATTGGTGTGCGCAACAAACTTATTCATATACGAGCCAGCATGATATTGGTTACTCTTCTTTATGTTGGATTTGTTTTCTTAACTCAGAGTGAGATTTTGGAGAGATATTTTATAAAAGACGACATCTTCGTAATGATCCCCGCAATGTTACACCCAGAGGCGATTGACTACAGGTACACTAATAAACTTGATTATTTCTATTATCATTTTGGTGTTTTCTCACTTCTATTCAGATTCTTCAGGTTAGAGGCATTCTACTACAACATATTTACAATGGTTACGATGGGATTTGCAGGGGCGGCTTTACTTTACTTATTTAAATGGTTTTATCCGAAGGGACGACTTGTTTTTTGGAGTATTGCAGTTTTGTCAACCTTATTTTTTTTAAGCTCTCCAAACATATTGGATAGTTTTATGTACATGGAGCATAGTACAGCCACGGGTTATATCGCAATCTGCGTTGTACTGTCTGCTTATTTCTATCTTCGCTATTTGAAAGAGAGGTCTCTTGTTTTCTTTTTCACAAGCTACAGTCTTCTTCTATTTTTACTAAGAACAGCAATGACCAGGGCCGGCTTTTGGGCGGCTTGTCTTGTTTTGTTGGAATTTTCTTTCTTTTTCGTGACTAAAAAGAGGAAGGATTTTGGAGGTGTTCTTGCTCGTTCTTTTATTATACTTTTGCCATTTTATTTTATTGCAAAACCCTATTTAGTACCGGCTTCCAGTGGGCGATTATATGGACTTAACCTTGCACGTTTTGTTGATGCTGATCGACTTTATCTTTTCTTTGCAAACTTTATACCTGCTTTTATCCCGTATCAGTTTTGGCGTCCTGTTTATATGTCAATTAGACTTGCGTTCTTGGATCAGGTCAGTACACCAACCCAGAATTTTTTTCTCAACAACCTTCTTTTTGTGGGAGGTGTAGTTTTCTTTACACTTGTTTCTCTCCTGATTCTTTTTCTATTTTTTAAGCGCATAAATGTGTTTTACGTTGTTTATTTTTGGATATGTACGAATGCTAGTCTTCTCTTTTACATGCTTTTTGGGAATGTTTCCAGGCCAAAAGATGGGCATATTTTTGATATATCAATCCTAAATTATGGAGTTACGCCTGGGTCGCGATATTACCCGTTACCGATAATTTTTCTAACAATCACTTTTTTTATTATTGCTATTTCTGTGAGTTCTAAGCTTAAAGGGAAGTTTAGGGGGCTGGCAGTCTTTTTTGCTGGTTTTGTTCTACTGATTACAGTTGGCTCTAATATTGTGTTCTCCAGGGAAGCTAATCGATCAGCTAATGGCGGGATAATAATAGCAAGAGAGTTGACTGAAGGTGTGTTAGGGCTGGTTCCAGATAATAACGAGAAGAAGGTTGTCTATTCTGTGTCGGGTGAGGTGAAGCCATTTAATTTTATAATTCGTCTTTTTGATTACTTCTACAAATACACACCACCGGTATATATAACAACTAAAGAAGATTTGTTGCGTTTCCTAAAAGATAATCACATAAAAGGCGAAAATTTTTATGCCTTTACATTCGATCAGGAAGCGTTAGTTTTTCAGGATAAATCAGCAGAATTGCGAAAGGAATTCGAGCTTAATCTTGGAAAATGACAATACAATCTAAAAATCAGATATTGTAGTGTTCGTGGTTGTCATCTTCGTGACGGATATGTGGCCTGGGATGTCTATCTCGTCAATTTTGAGAGCTTCGATTCTGGTTCCTCCAACTGGTAATCTGATCTTGTATTCATGGGTTTGCCCATCGTAAAAAATCTTAGTTTCTGTGCTTTTTGCTGTTTGCCAACTATCAGTTTTGTTTCCCTTCCAAAATATTCTTGCTCCACCTGTATTTTTTAAACTCGCCAATGTACTCGTGAAAGCTTCCTTACTGGGAAGTATGGACAGTGGTTCTTGCACGAACTTTTCGGCTTGAGAGAGTTCGAGTTTGCCGAATTTTGCAGGGATAGGCCAGAATTCTGCTACAACAGGGGAATCTCCGTTTAATGTTTTTGTTATTATCATCCTTACGAATTTAACTTTTTGGGTGGTAAAATCTATAACTTGAAGTTCTCTGTTATCTATTTTCTGAGGATTTTCGATCTCGCGAACAGTTTTCCATGTTTCTCCGTCTATTGAAGTGTCTATATAGTAAGCAGTAGGTGTGTTATGAGAGAATCCGTTTATCCAAACTATGCGATTAATTTCCTTGGTAACAGGCAGTTCCGTTTTAATGTAGGTAAATTCGCGTCCCCAACCTGTTCTTTCGGATTGCCACGATGAATCTCTGTCTTGGTCATGTAAATTCTCAACAGTGTTGTGTTGCCAGTCGCTACTTATGGAGTACTTTGAAGTCTTCAATAGGGATTCTTTTTCGTCTTGATAAGCAATTGAAAGACTTCTCAGCTCAGGTGTTTCCCATATCTTTTTTTCTGCCTCTTTAAGGTTTGCCTTTAACCATATAAGTGGATATTTTGTGTCCGGAATCCGAGGTTCGGCGGTAATCTCAAGAATTATATCTTGCGGAATTGTTGATCTTATTGGTTTGTCTAGACGTATTTCGATTGCTGGTTGTTCCCATTTTGTATCTTTTGTTTCTTGGAGAAATCTTGTTGTGGAGGTTTGCGGTAGATTTGATGTGTAAAGGGTGGAAGTTTTGTTGCCTTTTAAGAAAATGTCTACAATATCATTTGTTTTTTCTAAACCGTCCTTGGAATACCAGAATGTATGAATATTTTCAATTGTTGCTTTGTCGTCTTTTGTCGCTTTTATAAAATCCCCAAAGTCTGTTGTTAGTTTAATGTCGTACCGATCTATCCCATATCTCCATGCAATAGCAGTTGATTCCGGCATCATGGCGGTTGAAATTGCGTCGTTATAGTAACGTTGGGTGTTGGCTGCTATGTCAAAATAGAAGATATCTCCTTTTTTAACTACCGGACTGAGATTTTTCAGGTCTTTGTAGAATTTCTTGGCAGGGAAACTTCGTTCTCTGAGAATCAAGTTTTGATATGAGAGCGCGTGGGTCAGATTTCCAACTCCTAACAGTATAATTGCTATCTTGCCTATTGATCCGAGTTGGCTTTTAGGGAGGCGTGTAAAGATGAGGCTAAATATGCCAACCAGAGCAACAAAAGAGTGGGCCATGTATCGTTCTACGGTGCCATATTGGAAGGTTGGGTTGTAGGCCGAGTAAACAGCAATGTTTGTTACCATCCAAACAGAGAGAAACAGAAAAATCCACCTATTTTTCCCCAGGAGAAAAAAAAGCAGGAGGCCAATAAGAAAAATCGCTCCTCCCAGAGAAGCTATGAAGTATTGCTCTAGTGTTGGTTGGACAAGTTGGGATATAAAGAGGTTTTTAGAAACTATAACCCATCCCAATAGTAGGGTAAGTCCTAGTGGTATGGTGACGACTGCTATTGGTCTTTTTTTGAGAAGAAGATAGATTATTACTCCTGGAAAGATAAGTAGCACAAGTCGCAGGATTGGCCCGTGCATGCCGGTAAGTTCATCAAATTTTGTTTGAATCGTTATAGCGTAGGCTGTTAACCAGTCGGGTATGACTAAATTGGCAACTGTGGATAAAAAACCATAGTAGATATTGAATTCTTTGTTTATAAACCCCAAGGCAAATCTTTGGGCATCACCGGTCCTGGAGGAGGAGGCTGCCAAAGCCCAGTTTTTAAAAATATAAAAAAAGGGGCTTAGTCTTAGTGCTGAATAAATTATAGATGTGGGTGGTTTTCTAAATGCAAAAAAGACGATTTCAAAACAAGCAACTATCAGGAAGAAGTAATGAGTTCTAACTATTGTTATCTCTGAAGCAAGAAAGAAAAACATGAGTGCCAGGAGATACCAGATAATTTTTCTATTTTTGTAAAACCGGTGATAAGAAAACAGGTGAACTGTAAGGAATATGATGCTCAAACTTGTCGTTGCACTGTTGGCCATTCGCCACACTCCATCGGAAATAACATATCCTGCACCAAACAGGAAGCCAGCGATTCGACCGCCGGTTTTACCTAAGATTCCGGAGAATGTTTTGTAAACAAGTAATGTGGCTACAAGATATAAAATCAACAAAAAGGAGAAGTAGGCTATCTGGTTGGTGCCAAAGAAATAGTGTATTGGTATAAAGGGTGTTGCTGCATATTTGGTTAATCCATTTCCAATTGGACCAATTCCGAAATAACCTGCCGGTTCATTTATGTGTTCAAGCTTGAAGAAAAGTGCGTTGTCGTCCTGCCAGACATACATTCCCAACATCTGACCGTAAGAAACAAAAACCAGAATAATAAGAAAAAATATGAAGTTTTTATCTATTAATGCCTTAATATTCTTTATCATTAGTTTTTGAGAACGAAAACCCCATAATCAACTATTCCGCCCCTGACCTGTTTTGCGTACTTAACCGAGAACTGTTTATCTAGTATATTAAGGTAAGATTTAAGTGGTCTTACGTGCTCGCCATGATCGACGCTTCGGATAAGCCTTCCTAAAACATTCCATTTGTCCATAGGAGGAATTGCTTCAATAACCAAAACCCTACCCCCTTTTTTCAGGTGTCTTTTTATTACGTTTATGGTATTTCTTGTTTCTTTGTTGTCCAGGTGGTGTATCAAACCTACAATCAAAACTAAATCGAACTTTTTTTCGAGATCTACTTTAGTTGCGTTTGCAGTTATGAATTTGTGTTTTGGGTAGGTCTTTTTGGCAATTTCTATACACAAAGGGTCAGAATCTACTCCCAGATACCCTTTGGAAGAAAATGCTGGAGCAAGGTACCCATTTCCGCACCCTAAATCCAAAACGGTTTCGTTTCTCCTGCTCCATCGCTTAATTACTCTTTTGATTGCCCAGTAGTCTAGGGAGACTAACTTTATTAAAAAAAAGGAGATGTTAAACTTTATTCTTCCCAGCATAAATGAGGTTTTCAGATTAAATCCTACACTTGAACAACAGTACGGTCAAAGTTGAAGATTAGTGTAGTAAATTGGCTTTATCAAGTTCTTTCCCTAATCATAGTGTACCACAACCTCAACATCTGGATTAAGGTTTTTACAATAACCCTGGGGTTTGCGCCTTTTGATTCTCCTCCTCGTCGATGTCCCCATCTAAGCGGAACCTCGACGAAGCGATATTTTTTTCTTAATGCTTTGGATGTAACTTCTGGTAAGAACATTGCGCTTCTGTCTTCAGAGACTACTTCGATTGACTGAATAACTCTACGACGCCATAAAGAGACACTTGATATTTCCTTGAAGTGAATATTTAGTAGTATCTTACACACGAGATGAAACAGTCTTGAATTTATTTTTCGAATTATGTCTTCCTCGTTTTCAACTCTATATCCAATTGCAACATCATAGCCTTTGATTGCTTCAATAAAATTCTTTAGTTGGCTGAAATCAAATTGACCATCCGCAGGTGCAAGGAAAACTAGATGCTTCTTTGCGCTTGTAAAGCTGGTTCTCATAGCTCCTGTAAAGCCCATGTTTTGTTTGTGGTGTACTCCGCGGATTCTTTTATTTTGACGAGCTATGCGATCAATAATTTTGCCAGTTTTATCTGTTGATCCATCGTCAATTAAAACAACTTCGTAATCTTTAGAAATTTTGGCTAGTGTAGAGAAGGCTTCTTTGACAACCTGCTCTACAGTTTCCTCCTCGTTATAAGCTGGAATAACCACAGAGATTGACTCCTTCTCAACATTCTTTAGAAATTTCTTGCTTGAACCAATAATTTTGGCTGGAACACCCGCCAGAATAGAATATGGTGGAATTTTTGCAAATTGTGGGACCACTGCTCCTGCAGCAATAACACTGTGATGTCCAATTTTTGCCCCCATTAGGATGGTTGCATGGGTGCCAATAAAACAGAATTCGCCAATTTCCGTTGGTGATGTTTCGATATCACCATGCCGTCTCTCTGAGATACAGCGTGTCAAGGTTGAATGGGTTAATATCTGGACTCCACTTGAAATATCAGTTCCACGTCCAATTTTTAGTGGAGAATGTCCGGCATCTATTAAGCAAAAGGCGCCAATCCAAACTCTTTCACCAATTTCCGGATGACCAACTACCCATGCGTGTTTGTTGTAGGGATTATTCGGCAAACCGTGGTCGAAAATTTCTTTTTCCATTTAGACATCTGTATGCAATAGAACTTTTTCTATTACATAGTCTTGTTCCTCTTTTGTCATTTGAAAATAGAGAGGAATCACCATTGTTTCTCGGGTAGCTTCTTGGGTATTTGGCAGTGAAATCTTGCCTAACATTTTTTTATAAACTGATTCAAGATGAGCCGCCATTACACCGATTCTTGTAGCAATTCCATCATTTAGGAGCTTTTGCATTAATTCGTCACGGGTAATTTTGGCATTATTGGATAATCTGATTACATAAGATTGCCAATTGTGTATGTAGCCCTGGGGCACAAAAGGAGGGATTATATATTTGCTCTTCCCAAAAACTTTTGAGTAACGGTTAGCTAATTGCTCACGCTTTTTAAGAATCTTGGGGAGTTTTTTCATTTGAGCGACGCCTACTGCAGCCTGGATGTCTGACATGCGAAAGTTGTACCCAGCTATATTGTATTCTTCACGAATTACTTTTGAGGATTTGTGGCGGGCAACATCAGAAACTGACATGCCGTGGTGTCTTAAAATTTTTAGTTTATCGGCCCATTTTTTGTTGTTAGTTAAAATCATTCCTCCTTCACCTGTTGTTATTGCTTTTCTTGGGTGGAAGCTAAAACAGGCAATTTCGCCATAACTTCCTGTTCTTTTACCTTTATAAACACTTCCCAAACTACATGCAGCATCTTGTATTACATGGAGTTTGTGCTTTTGGGCTATTTTGTGTATGGCAGAAAAATCACATGGAAGACCTACCTGATCAACTGGGATTATTGCTTTTGTTCTTTTTGTGATCAGTTTTTCAATTTCTGTGGGATTGATATTGTAGGTTCTTGGGTCGATGTCGACAAATACTGGTTTTGCTCCGGCATGAACAACCACATTTGCTGTTGCAATAAAAGAAAACGAAGGGACAACGACCTCGTCTCCAGGACCAATCTCTAAAAGGTGGAGACTTAAAAAAAGAGCTGTTGTTGCTGATGTTGTCGCAACAGCATAGTCGCTACCCGTGTAACCTGCAACCAAACTTTCAAATTCTGCTACTTTTGGCCCTTGGGCAACCCATCCGGATCGCAAGGTTTCTATTACGGACTTTTCTTCTTCTTTATCAAAAACAGGTTTTGTTATGGGGATTTTCATTTTTTGCTCTTTGTTTCTTTGCGCCAATCAATAAGCTTTTTTAGACCATATTCAAGCGATGTTTTCGCAACAAACCCCAAATCATTCTTTGCATTTAATATGTAGGCTTGTCTTTTTGTTGCGTAGTTTGCTTTTGACTTGTCAGGCTCAAAAGTAGGCTCAAGTTTGGAGCTTGATACTTTAAGAAGTGCGTATGCTAGTTGCTTTAAGCTTACCTGCTTTCCTGAACCAACATTGTAAACTCCCTGGTTTAAGTCACTCTTTAGCGCACAAATCGTAGCGCGTGCAATATCTTCCACATAAATAAAATCAAGCGTGTTTGATCCATCACCAAAGATTACAGGCGACAATCCTTGGTCGATTCTATCAAGCCACTTAATTAGCACTTCCGTATATACTCCATAGATATCCATTCGCGGACCGTAGACGTTGAATGGACGAAGCGCTATATAGTTTAGTCCATACATTCTGCGAAATGCTTTTGCCATTTGTTCATTTGCAATTTTGGCAGCACCGTACGCGGTGTCGTTGTTGTATGTATCTGTTTCTTTCATGGGGAGTTTTAGGGGTTGCCCGTATACAGAGGCCGATGAGTTAAAAACTAATTTCTTTACACCGTGGTTTACACATGCCTCAAAGATATTAAAGGTTCCGTCAACCAAAACTTCATTGCAAAGTCTTGGGTCTTCGGCACATTGTGTGATTCTTATAGCCGCTTCGTGTACAACAAAGTTCGCACCTTTTATAATCTCATTGACTGTTTTTATATCTCTAATATCGCCTCTGACAAGTTTGATTTTATCGCTTTTGAGCGCGTCTTTGAGGTTGTCTTTTGTTCCACGGACAAAATTATCGAGAATGACGATTTGGTCTAAGTCGTTTGAGAATTCTTTGAGAAGATAGTCTACAACCCAGGAACCAATAAGGCCTGCGCCTCCAGTTACAACAATTTTCATCTTACTCATTTTTAATAAACTCCTTTATTTGTTTGCACACAAAACGAACTTGCTCGCGAGTTATTTCAGGATAAATTGGAAGCGACAGCATTTCGTTTGCGTATTTTTCCGTTATTGGAAAGTCTCCCTTTTTATAACCCAGGCTAGACAGGCTTTTTTGTAAATGGATAGGGATTGGATAGTGTATTCCTACCCCAACTCCCCTATTTTTTAAAAATTCCAGTAGGCTATCTCTTTTGGGGGTTCTAATAACAAAGAGGTGGAAATTCCCGTTTCGTGTAGAGGTTGGTTCAATTGGTAAAACCACGGGAGTTTTTGACAAAAAGCTCTTGTACCAAAGAGCTGCTTTTCTTCTTTTATTGTTCCAAGCGTCAAGTTTCTTAAGTTTTAAAGATAAAACGGCTGCATGAATTGTATCAAGTCTTGAGTTATAACCAATTATGTCGTGTTTATATTTTTCAATTTGGCCGATGTTACGCATTTGGCGAAGTATGGTTGCAAGATCTTTATCGTTTGTGGTTACAGCTCCCCCATCACCATTTGCACCAAGATTTTTACCCGGATAAAAGGAAAATGCAGCGATGTCACCAAAAGAACCGCATTTTTTATTGTTTAGCGTTGCTCCGTGTGCCTGGCAAGTGTCTTCCAACACTAAAAGGTTGTATCTTTTCGCCACTTTTAGGATCTCGATCATGGGAGCTGGGAAACCATAAAGGTGAACAGGCAAAACGACTTTTGTCTTTTTGGTTACCGTCTTTTCTAATTTTTGAGGATCGATTTGGTATGTTTCTGGATCTATATCAACAAGAACAGGTCTTGCTCCAAGATAGACAATTGGTAATACAGTTGAGATGAATGTGTTGGCAGGCGCTATGACTTCATCTCCCGGCCCAATAGAAAGCGCTCTTAAAGCAAGAAGAAGCGCATCACTTCCGGAAGCGACTCCGACACAATATTTTGTCCCACAATATCTGGCAAACTCTTTCTCAAAAGTTTCGACTTCTTCTCCAAGAATATAGTTTCCTTGAGAAAGAATTTTAAGTACAGCCTTATCGACCCCAGCTTTGATAGTTTGATACTGGGTTTTTAGATCAACGAGGGGTATATTCATTTAACTTTACTGGATGAGGCAGCATTCTTGGCGTGTCTGGATTGTTTCTTTCGAAGTAGCCGAGAACTCTTGCGGGATTTCCAGCTACAAGAGTATACGGAGGAATGCTTCTGGTAACAACTGCTCCTGCTCCAACCATAGCATTTTCCCCTATTGTTACGCCGCAAATTATTATTGCACCGCTTCCGATTGAAGCACGTTCCATAACGTTTGTGCGAACAAGTTCCCAGTCATCTTCGGTTTGCAGATTGCCATCTTTTGTAGTTGCCCTTGGGTACCTTCCATTTGTAAACATCACTCCATGTCCGACAAAAACTTCATCGCCTATTGTTACACCATCACATATAAAACTATGAGAAGATATCTTACATCGCGCACCTATAACTGCGCCTCTTTGTATTTCAACGAAGGCGCCAATTTTTGTTCCTTGCCCAATTTCGCAACCATAAAGGTTGACCAAATTTTCATGATAAATAATTACCTTCTCTCCCCGTTTTACTTCTGGACTAATAGGCATTAGATGGAAATTCTCCTTCCTGTTCTTGCAGAGTTTGTTGCTGTTTCAAGGATGTTTACAATGTTGGCTCCAAACTCCCCACTGCTTTTTTCGACATTGCGAGTTCCGATTGCTTTAACAAAAGCGTTAGTCAAAACCCCAAGCGGCTCGACTATGTCTATTTTAGGCAACCAAATATCTCCAGAACGATATCCTATTTTAAGTTGCTCTACGGCTTTTGAATCTTTTTGGAATATGATTCCTTTATCGTAAACACGAATCTTTTCGGTCGGTTCAATATCATCGTATACGATCATTTTTTTTGTTCCAACAATTAGCATTCTTCTGATCTTGGCTGGAGAAAGCCAGCTTATGTGTACATGTACAGTAATCTTTTTAGGGTATTCTGCATGAATATATGCAACATCTTCTTGCCTCCCAAAATGGGTTTCGGCGTGGGCAAAAATAGATTTTGGTGAAGAGTCGAGCAAATAATTTGTTATGGAAAAATCGTGTGTGGCTAAATCAAAGATTACATTCGAATCTTTTTGGAAAAGCCCTAAATTAACTCTGACTGAATCAATGTACAAAACATTTCCAATCTCACCTTTGTCAATTATATCTTTGATTTTTATAACCGCGTCATTAAATAAAAATGTGTGGTCAACCATCAGAACTCTTTTTTTCTTTTTGGCTATGCCCGCGATTTTTTTAGCCTCCTTAAAAGTAAGAGTCATAGGTTTTTCGACTAAAACATCTTTGTTTGATTGAAGAGCTGCTTTTATTAAAAAAAAGTGAGATTTTGTTGGCGTGGCGATTGCTATCCCATCAACTGTTTTATCTTTTAGTACATCATTAACATCTTTGGTTGTTTGAACACTGGGGTAGCGACTGTTAATAAGATTAAGCTTGTTTTCGTCTTGGTCACAGCAATAAGCCACAATACAATCTGGGGTATCAAAAAGATTACGCAGCAAGTTT
>ERZ1292623.1412-Hain-H51-01um-R1-1412-length-23190-cov-7_pt2 | contig 14698 bp, 18 predicted proteins | sample MGYA00564398_ERZ1292623 | MGnify/ENA primary metagenome ERZ1292623 (study PRJEB36523, sample SAMEA6512633) | groundwater metagenome | collected 2019-01-07 | study: AquaDiva: Metagenomics assemblies of 32 groundwater samples
TTGTCTTTATGGATGATGATGTAGAAGTTACACAACATTGTATCCGCAGGATGTCAGACATATTAGATAAAGAACTACAAGTAGGAATGGTTTATGCTACTCTTATGAAAATGGATGACCATAAGAAATTTGATACTTCAGGTAGTTTTCTAACTTGGTGCGGGTTTTTGAATGAAACTTATGAGAGCAGAACGGAACTTTTTACCAAAGTTTTAGCAAGCAAATCCGCTTGTTGCATGATAAGAAAAAATCTATTCTATGAAGTGGGCAAATTTGACAAGGATTTTGTTATCTATGCAGAAGAAACAGACCTATCTTGGAGAGTATGGAATTATGGCTATCAAGTGGTCGTCAGGAACGATGCAATAGCTTACCACGCTTTTGAAACAAAATTAAAACCTGAAAACTTCTACAATAAACAATTTGTCTATTATCACGGTTGCAAGAACTATATCACGATGTTGCTTAAAAACTTACCTCCTAAAATGCTCTACATTGCATTATTAAATGCGTCAGTATGGTTTGCTATGGCTTGTTTTATGTTTATTAAGAACAGACAAGCGAGTATATGGATATTCCAAGGTCTTTGGTATAACGTTAAAAACTTTAGATACATATGGAAGAAAAGAAAAAAGAATAGGGTTTGGGGGGATTATTACCGTGCCATCACAAAAAATCCCCCACTTTTTTATTACTTCAATCGTTTTAGGGAGTATTTAAAATCTGGAAAACACGGCTAAATCAGGCGTTTTTCTTTAAGGAAGAAATAAGTCTTTAAGAATAATCTGTAGAGTTTGTTCTTGAATGAAGGTTTGACATATCTGTCAGCCCACTTGCAGTAATTTCTATATCTTGAAGCAGTTTCCAATCGTTTATTCGTGGTAGAGTCATTAATGGGATAATGAAAGACCTTTACTTGGGGATGATACACTAACTTACCAAATTGTTTGATACGATAACAAAGGTCAACATCACACCACTCTCCAACTCCTTCGTAACTACAGTCAAAACCACCCACTTTTTCTACTATTGATTTACGAATAGCGAATTGAGAGGGTTCTAAAAAGTCCACATTATCATATACTTTCTGGGACTCTGGTGTAGGAAAATTAGCACCATAGGTATTAACTCCACAAGAGGTGATTTTGCCAGGTAGAAAGGCTTTACCCTCAAGAAAGAACCAATCGTAGAAGAGTTTGAATAGTCCTCTTTTAAATACATCCCTGTTCTTTAAATTTTCAAAAGGAACGTAAGTGGGACCTGTAATTCCCACTACATCTTGTCTATAATCAAATATTCTAACCATATTCTCTAACCAGTTATTTTGTGCGACAATATCATCATCCACCCAGCATAGGATTTCGCCTTTAGCCTTACGCCAACCCTTGTCTTTGAGTTCAACTAAACGTCCTTCTTCTTCACAGAGGATAATTTCATAGTCTTGGAAGGATTGTTCTTTAATAGAGTCCAAGCACTTTTTAAGGCTTTCTGGGCGATTTAACGAGCAAATGATAATGCTGATTTTAGGATTTTCTTGCATAAAAGAACTCCATAAACTCCTATGGTGATTAAACAAATGGGTAAGTGTAGAAACCATGCTTTATCCTTTATAATTCTATACCCTTTAAATGATAGATAGAGTGGATAGACTAAAGTAATAGTAGAAAATATGAACCAAGCAAGCCGAGGTAGGTCTTTCTTCTCTACCATGTGCCACCTGCGACCTTCAGAGAACTTATCGGCATACTTAAACCTTTTGGCAAAGAACTTCCATATATTACCACCTGTTTTGTGCCAGATTGAAGTATTCACAACAGCATAAGTCCTGTATCCTAAATTGAATAAATCTTGGAAAACATCTATGTGAAAGTAATGGTCTATATCTGCTTTCATCAGAATATCTCTCCGAACAAACATACCATTATCACCAAGGGTGGGGACATAAGATAATTGAAATGGGCAAAATAAATCTTCTTGGAAGATAAGAGGGTTCATCTTGTGGTAACTTTCTTCTTCATAGTAAGGCAACCTGTCGTTTTTATTAAGATAAAGTGGTATGGGGTCATTTACTCCGAAAAGTGCAAAATATCTATTAAGAATATCGTCATCTTTATAGTAGTAATATCTTAGGGGATAAGAACCAACTATAAATTTATTTTCAAGAGGTAATAAACACTTTTCAAAAAACTTGTTATCATTCAAGTAATTATCAGAGGCAAGGATACAGACTATCTGCCCTTTAGCTCTTTTAAGACCTATGGCTTTGGCAGTTTCCGAGTTACCCTCTGTAATTATCAAGACCTCATAATCGTGAAAGGTCTGTTGCTTAATAGACCACTCAAGGTCTTTGAGTTTGGGGTCTTGTCTATCTTTTGCGGTGATGATTACACTAAGCCTCATATCTTACTATATCCTCTTCTTTAGGTTCACCTATGGCTAATTCAAGAATATTGCCTTTACCATATATCTGGTGTTTTACACCTGCGGGTATATAGACTAAAAACATCTCATCTCTTTTATTATGTTTTTGCATAGAGGTATTTCCGTCAATACAAAGACGTTTAAACCACCAACCATTACCCTCAAGAAGTATCTTAGAATATCCCCAATTCTTTTTAAGTATATTAGAAGAAGATTGGGTTTTTTCGCCACCTACTCCAAAAACTGTCTTTATGCCTAATCTTTTGCATAATTTATACTCGGGTATATTGGTAGAAAATCTATCTCCCCCATTGGCAAAGATATTAGGTTTAATCATTTCTAAAGTTTTACATACAGACATATCGGTATCTATCGCAAGGACTACTTCGTCAATCATTCTTAAATTGCGAATAATATCCATTCTTTCATGCTCGTTCATAAAGATATTACCCTTTAATTCACATTGCTTATCGTTGTTTACTATAACAATAAGTTTATCTCCGAGATTTTTAGCTTCCTTGAAGTAGTTGATATGCCCAGAATGAAGGGGTGAGAAAAATCCACTGACTGCTACTGTTTTACTCAAGATTTAATCCTTTCTGAATACGCTCCACGTCCGTTGCAACCATCTCTTTAACCATATCCTCAAACGAAGTCGTGGGTTCCCAATCAAGATAAGCTCTTGCTTTAGAATAATCCCCTAATAATAAATCTACTTCTGCAGGACGCATATATTTAGGGTCTTGCTTGACATAATCCTGCCAATTATAAATCTCTACTGCTTCAAAAGCAGTCTTTACGAAATCTGCAACAGTCCTTGTCTTACCTGTAGCCAATATAAAATCATCAGGTTCATCTAATTGAAGCATTTTCCACATACCCTCTACGAAATCTGGGCTGTAGCCCCAATCTCTTTTAGCGTCTAAATTGCCTAAAGAAATAAACTCTGCTTTCTTTAAGTGTATTTTAGCGACATTGTAGGATACTTTTCTTGAAAGAAACTCAAGTCCACGACGGAATGACTCGTGATTAAAACATATACCGCAGGAGATGAACATATTGTAGCTTTCACGATAATTTACACATATATAATGAGCCGCCGCCTTAGAACAACCATAAATAGAACGAGGATAGAATTTGGTAGTTTCAACTTGAGGAGTTTCTTGGACTTTTCCGAATTGTTCTGAAGTTGAAGCGTTATACATTCTTGTATCTTTTTTACCAAAAGACCTGATAGCTTCAAGTAAACGAATGACACCACCTGCGTTAATATCAAATGTGCTTTCAGGGCTATCCCAAGAGGCTTTGACAAATGACTGTGCCGCAAGATGAAAAACCTCGTCAGGCTGTATTAATTTAAGAGCTTTATCCAAAGACGAGGAATCTGTCATATCCCCTACAACAATCTCAATCTTATCAATAATATTCCTTATTCTCCAAGTGTTGTCCGTAGAAGAGCGTCTCAAAAGACCGTATATTTTATAGTCTTTTTTAAGAAGAAACTCTGCAAGATGAGAAGAATCCATTCCAGAAATTCCCGTGATTAATGCTACTTTATTCATAAATATCCTCACTTGAATATTCGTGGCTTAAAAGTTCCATTAGTTCACTATCTTCTTGGGCTTTTATGGTATGTTTATCAAGAGGTTCTATAAGAAAAGAATCGCCTGTAATCAATTCAAAATGATAGATAGTTCCCTCTCGTTCCACATCCATTAAGACCTTACCACCCAAGCAATAGAAGAGTTCTTTCTTTAACTTGTGGTAATGTCCACCGAACATCTTACCTTTTTTAAGAATTAAGTGATTAAGTTGTTTCCAATCACCAGTAGACACTTGGATTAAAGTCCCTCTTTCATCTGTCCTTGAGTACTCTATATTAAGTCGTTTCATATTACTTCTGCAATATCATTAACCATCTTCATAAACTCTTTGACTGTTAATTCTTTCTCAATAATTTTCTTTTCTATTAATTTTCCGATTATTCTAAATGCTTGTTCAATCTTGCTTTTTTCTGGTATATAAAGTGAAGGATAATATTGATGATAATAATAGTGGTGTGTATCCCAATACTGCGGATAGGGAATAGTGCAGTTGTCAAAACTACCACCAATTTGTAGTTGTTGAGATGATGAATTATAGCTTACTAAATCACCTGCATTTAGATTTTGCATATATCCTCCTGGTTAAGTCGTTTCACTAATCCTCCGCACAGTTTCTTTCAAAACATTGAAGTTCTGGTCTCTTGCTTTTATGATTTCTTCAGGTGTAATACCCTTAGAAAGCTCTGTTTTGGCACGTTCAATTTCAACCATTTTAAGTTTTAAACTCTGTTCTTCTTGCTGAATTAAGACTAATCTGTTCTTCCTCTGTTCTTCAAAAATCTTATGTAGATTATTAATATCCTGTAATTGTTTCTGTAATCCTTCAACCTCAAGTTTCCTATCAGGGTTATTCTTTAATTCATTAAGTTTAGCACCTATGACATTAAGTTCACCTGCATAAGCTATCTCGTGTTCAAGTTGAGCCAGTTCTTTTACCCATAGGTCTTTAAAGTGGCATTTAGGGCTTTCTACGGCTTTCTTAAGAAACTCCCTTGCTTTATTAAAATCACCACTTTGTTTCATTACTGATGAAATATTGTAATAAGCTACATCATAGGTTGGATTGATTTTAATGGATATTTGCCACATATCCACCGCAGAACCCATTAAATTGCATTTCATATAGACTACTGCTAAGTTGCTAAAAGCTACTTCGCTATCAGGGAAGTTCCAGATGTTAGACTGATAAAATAAGACTTCATCTTGATAGGTAGGCAGATGTGCCCAAGTCCTCATGAGATAAAGGGCGGTTGCTATACCAAAGCATACAGGGTAGTTGTTAAATAATAGGTGGTCTAAGCAAGATAATCCATAGGCTAAAAGAATACAAATGCCTATACTTGCTATATAAGCATATCTCTCTGAAACAAACTGATGTATGGTTATCCAGTTCAGGAAGATAAAAATATAGGCATAATACCACAAGATGCCTAATCTAACTATAGGGTTTCCAAACCAAAATCCCAAGATTGAGACTAAAAGTATGGCAAATCCACACCAAAACCATTTATCTTCTTTTTCAGTTTTTTCTGAATAGTGATACTCAAAGGTGTGGTAAAGACCTAATCTTTTAGGAAAAACTACTATTTTTGTGTAATAAGCCAAAGTTTTAATAGCTACTATTAATTTTTGAGGTTTTATAAAAGTTGACCTTGACAAATTCTGTTCTTTAAAAGTTTTTACCCTGCTTCCTATAACTTCTCTTATAATACCCAATCCAGCTATTAAACTGATAATAAAACCGATAATCGCAAGAAAGTAGTTGCCCAAAAAGGCTTGTATTGCAAAGGTGGCTAAAGTGGCAAATTGAGCCACTATTGACAGATAATAGAGGAAGCCATACCCCACAGTCAATAAAGCAGAATAAGGGCTGTTTAAAGGCATTGTAGGCGAAAGAAACACTATATTTAAGCCTATAAGTGAGAAGAATAGACTTATTGGATAACCTCTTGCCGAAATCCAAGCTACTGATTGAGTGCAGATAGGATGAATGGCGAAAAGAATTGAGGTCATAAAAGCAAGTCTTTGGGGCATTATATTGGACAGAAAAAGGAATAAAAGTATCGCATCTGCATTATGTAAAAAGATAGAAAAGAGATGGTTTCTTTTAGGAGATTTTTCAAGCAGTTTATAAAGTAACCATTTGTTCAAATGACCATAATCAAACTTCTTTAACTTTCCATCGTAATTCTGCAAGCCCTCAATGTCATCTGAAACAAAACCATTCTTAATTGCACCCCAATAAGCAACCCAAGTAATCACGCACAACGCAATAATTTCAAACACGCTTCAGCTCCTCTCCAATGAAAAACCCCGCCTGAGCCCTTTCGGGAAGTCAAACGGGGAGTAAGTGAAAAAACAAGATGTTGTATCATTCTGTAGTTCTTTATACCGCAGGTTGTGGATTATGTCAAGAATTTATTTTAATACCTTGGGGACTCATTTCTTACAAATCTGCTTGCTGTAACTCCGCCCACTCCACCTAAAATTATCCAAGGTGCAACTCTCTTTGCCGCTGTTTTTGCAATTTGTCTATTATTAAAACGCACAACATCTTTAGATATGTTTTCTAATTCAGGGATTACTTTAGATAACTTAGCCCAAGCAATCTGATATTCTCTCTCTGCACCAGGCTTAAAAGCTGTTCTCAACTTCTTTTCTAATGGTATACCTTGAGTATTTCTTAAAGTTGGATTTACTTCTCTATATAAATTCATAAAACGAGCATAATGGCTTATGGGTTCTCTTAAAGATGGTTCTGCTGTTTTAATTGCCTCAGCTACAGCTCCATAGGCTTTGCTAATATTTTGTTTATTCTTAGTTGTTGCTTCCATCCAATCTTTGCTGGTCATAAAATCACCAAAAGCTTCCTGAACTTTGTGCATATTGCCTATAGTAGATTTTAAAGAACCATCAGGTAATTTCTCTATATTATAAATAGGGTCATCTAATGCAGTAGCCACACTTTTTGATAATGGAGGTAAATCTTCAGTTAATTTCTTTGCATCAACTTTAACATCTTCAAATTTCTTGATAGCTCCACTCACCTTAACACCAAAACTACTCCTTGTCTGGTCTATTAAATCAATAGCTTGTTTTGTTCTATCTAAAGTATAATTCTTGTTCATTGAGAATATTTCTTTTATTTTTCTTAAAGATATTTCAGGAGCTGGTTTATAAGGTTGAGTAATATCAACTTTACCAAAGTCCGTATCCTTAAAAACGGGTTCAATAGGATTTTTGGCTAATAACGATTTTGACAGAGTGGGAGTCTGTCTCGCAAGAAATCTTCTTAAAAATGGCACTTGAGTAGCTCCAACGGTAGCTTTCTTAAAAACTTGTGGTATGAAATAAGTAGATGGCTTTGTGCCAAACTCTAACATAGTGCCAGCAACCTCTGGTATCAGTTGACCTGCTATTGTTTGGGATTTAGCACCTGGAAGTTGAGCTGAAGCACCCCTATAAATATCTGACCAAGGCTGATTAGTCGTTTGATTTAATTCTTCTAAATTCATTGGTTGATTTGCACCTGGAGCAATAGCTGGTTTACCAAATAGTGTTTCAGGATGGCTAACGGCTAATTTAAACGCAGGTTGAGCTTCCTTAAAATATAATCCTATACCATCAAACAAAGAATTACCCTTAACTTTTTTATTACTTTTAAAATCTAAGGTAGAAGGATTCTCAAAATTCAAGTCTGGCAACGAAGATGAACTAAATTGCAATTCAGGCAGATTGTCCATTACATCATTCCTTGTTTTTGCATAGTAGATATAATTTCTTCTCTTGACCTATCAGGATATTTGTCCATATACTGTGTTATTATGGCATCATTAGGATTAATTTGAGAATTAGATTGAAGTATCTTCTGTAATTTTTCTTTTCTAATTTCTAAATACCTCTTTGCATCCTGCGGAGAAAGAGTCTTTTTTAATTGAGTAGAAGATTGGCGTAAAACTTCTAGCTCCTTATTACTTAATTGTCCAAAACCAGTAGCACCAGTCTTACTCGCTGTTTTCATATCAGTCATTACTTCAATAATTTTACTTGATAATAGCTTATCTATATTCGCTTGCCAATTTGACTTTGAAGTTCCTGGAAATGCTGGAATAATGCCTTGAATTCCAAAATTCCCCATACCTTTTTCAATTTCTGTAATTGTATCAAGGTCGCTTTGAGCTGTTTCTCTTGCGAGAGAAGCAATCTCTTCTCCCCGCTGTTTTTTCTCTCCTTGTTCAATATCAAATTTCTCACCCTGAACGTTTCTCTTTATTTTTCTTATCATAGGATTACCTTTTTGGTCATATCCTACTGTTTCCATTCCTTCAAGTCCTTTGATTTCTTCTCCACCTGCTTGAGAGGCTATTGCTTTTTCTAATACACTTGGGTATTTGCTTCTTGCCTCTGCTTCTGCGTTTATCAATCCAATCTTTTGACCATATTCCTCTTGAGCAACTTTCTTTCGTTGAAATTCAGACAACATCATCTTAACAAAATTACCTAAAGGATTTTGACCTTCAGCCATTTTTTGACCTGTAACAATACCTTGGTTTGCTGTTTGTGCGAAATCTGGAAAATATCCCATTAATCACCTCATTGCGAAATTGTTTGACCTGATACCATATACCCAAGCGAGGACATCATATCTTTGAACTCCTTCGCCTGCTGTGCCTGTATTCCAGCTTTCATAGCGAGAGTGTTAATATCAAAATTTGCGAGTTCCCCCATCATTTGTGTTTGCTGGGTAGACAATCCTAATTGTGCAGAAGTAAGTACATTAGCTCTCTTTTCTGCATAATCAGCCTCAAGCTCTCTCATAGCTTGTTGCATTTGAGTATCATTAGAAATATCAGAATTAGGTCTTAAATACCTGAACCTATCCATTAAATTCTGTCTTGCCTGTTCTAATTCATTATCGTAATTAGCCGTAATAGCTTGCTGTTGAGCAGGTGTTAATTGAACCTGTGCACCTGATTTCACCATAGCAACAGTATCATTGAATAGTTGTGATTGTTCAGGACTAAACGCTTGAGGACCAGGCGTGAAGAATGAACCCATCGCAGGTATAGCCGCACCTAACAAAGTCTTTCTCCAATCAGCACCCAAGATACTTTCTAACATAGGTGTTCTTGTGGCTTGTTGACCTAATTGCTCCAATGCCCCGCCTGCCTGTTGACCTGCACCACCGCCTATACTGGCAGGAGTTTGCATCGCAGGAGTTTGAGTAGGTTGATTAAAACCTAAATTCTGTGCGTTAGTAGTAGATGTTAAAGAAGGGGTTACATTACCTTGTGGAACTTGAGATAAATTAGTATACCCTTGCAAAGACTGTGCTTGAGTTACAGGACCTTGCATACCAAGAGTTGTTGAAGCAGGAACTTGAGAAAGATTAGTCGCACCTGTTGCCGCATTTTGAGCCTGTGTAGCTGGGCCTTGTATAGGTTTTCCCATTGTTAAACCAGCACCAAAACCTAAAGCCGAAGAAGCAGGGGCCGCAGACCAGGGAGTAGAAGCACCTGCCATAGCCGCACTTTTACCAACTCCAGGAGTAAGAGATTGACCTATCATTTGACTTGCCGCAGTAGCACCCTTAGCTGTTCCTAATTGCAAACCGCTACTACCCGTTAAAGCACCTTGACCCATTCCACCCAAAATACCCATAGCTTTACTACCAAAACCTGCGGCGGCATTAGTTCCACCTGCTACAGCACCGCTTAAACCACCTGCTAAAGCTCTGCCACCGAAATAACCAGTTAAACCCTGGCCTACTGCACTACCGATAGAAGGTGGGCCGAGTTGTTCAGGATGTTGTGATTGAGCATATTGGTTCATACCAACATTAGCCGCCGCACCTAAAATTGGCCCTACCCCTGGAATTAAACTCAAAATCCAAGGAACGATATTTCTTGCCGCACCACCTTTTTTATGAGCGATACCATCTAAATCATCATGGTCGTTATATCGGTCAATTAAATGTTCTATTTCGTGAGCCGCTACAAACTGGTCCATAACGGGAACACCTGTTTTTCTTACAAAAGCCGTTTTTGTCTTACGGTCTGCAAGACCAACATCGTCTTTAGTAAGATACTTATAAGGCAGATTATTAAACTCAAAATCGCTTAAAAACTTCAATTTGTATGTTTGTGGCATTTTAGAACTCCTTCCTAAATGTGTAATGTTCTCCGTCTTTAAATCTGTTCCAATATATTTTTTTAACTTGTGGATGATTTTGTTTTAAATACGCCTTTAGAAATCTCCACGCAGAAAAAGTTAGGTCGTTATTTTTAGTTTCCTTTGTTTTTAATAATTGGTCTATATAACAAGTATCACCCTTTACACCCTCGTCTTCTAAAACTTTCCACATATCCAACCTATTGTATTTTTCAGGATTTCCGTTACCAATATAGAAAGTTAAAATACCAGCCAAATCACCATTATTTCTACGGATACCTATTAATCTTCCCTTTTCTTTCATCTTAAAGTAATAACTTTTTTGATAATTGTTCATCAGGCAGTTGCACCCACAAAAATCGTCCATTTCCATCCGCTATTTACGTAATAATATGTAGCAAAATCATAGTAACCTGCCGTAGCAGAGGTCAAGTAACAAAAGACCTGTTCTCCTTCTTTGCCTGTCCACGTAGGTGTTCCTTCAATCAAGACCTTATTTTGATACTTACCTTGATTGAGAAGTTGAGTAACCTCATCTTTAAAATCTACGAGTTCTTCAACCGAATTCAGGTCGTAAGGCGAAATCCTAATTTTATCCTCTCCCCAATCCAAGTTCTGAATTGCTGTAGTCAATTAAATTAAGTTGCCAAGGTTCTGCCGTATTAGAAGAAGAACTTAGCTTAAATTGACAAGTATTAACTGTTTCAGGTATATCTATTGTATGCCTTATCTGAATACTTGAAACTGCACTTACTAAAGTCATTTCTTTCACAAGATTAAACACATTTGAAAAATTAGTCCTGTTTTCTAAATAGATATTTCCTGAACTACTTGTAGAAAAGAATAGGTCTAATTGTTGTGCTTTATGAACTCTTGAAGGAGATTTATTAAAATATAAAGGAGTTATGTAGTAGTCGTTTATGGGAACTCCCATTTCAGTATTCCCTGAGTCCATAACTCCCACATAACCGTTATAATTGCAACCTAACATAAAAAGATTATCTGCCGTATCTGAAGCAAGAACACCTGAATTGTAAGGTCTGTTATCTTCAGGATAGAAAGAACCCTCTCTATAGTTAAAACAAAGACAATAAGAAACCGTAGAAGAACCTGCATAGACTACAAATAACCTATAGACTTGTGCTTTTCTGTCATTCTCTGCCCAACATTTGTTCAAGTCTATGGAATTTATATTGTCTAAGTAAAAAGGCGTAAAACCGTTATCATCATCTAATTGGTCTGAAATAATCTCATCGTTAGAACCCGTGAATATCCTTAATCTTTTTGACCAATCAAGACCTACAATAACTTCACCTTGAGTTGGAAGAGATATTTTTTGTATAGTCTTTGGGACAAATCCCCACCCCTTAACCTCTGTATAATACCAATCAGGATTACCCCCAATATAAATGAGTCTAAATATTTTATACTTAGAAGAGATATAAAGATTGTTTCTCAAGCCAATTCCAGCAGTTAATTCATCATTTCTATCTGTAGGCAGTTTGAAACTATTAAATACAGAATTAAACATTGAGTTTTGGTCAACGTAGTAAAAACTTGATTTGTTAGAACTCTCATTCAAAAGTATTAAAAACCCCTGATTAGAAAGAGAGTGTTTGCACATAGGAGAGGCTGTATTGATATTAGCGAAATAAGTCCCCATTGTTCCAGCCCAATACTGGGGAACATCATAATTCTCATTGGTATTGATAACGTAATCTTTACAAAAACCAAAGTAATTTATGGTGGCTGTTCTGCTGGTTTGTGCTAAAGCCCAAGTCCTGCCTATATCCGTAGAGTAATAAATGCCTGTTCCTGAAGCACAAAGCAATCGCCTTTGTTGTATCAAACTTGATACAAATTCAGAAGTAGGCGGAGTAAAGTTTGCTGTCCATCTTGCGAGACCCTTTGTAATCCTTAGTTCATCCAACCACCCCTGAAAATAATAGGTTGTAGCACCAAAAGCCCTGCCTATTATAAGACCCGTTGTTGAACCTATTACATTACTGCTGTTGGCTATTGTAGCTCCAGCAGTTCCATCTATATACACCGTTAAATTTGTTGAATTTCTGACAACAGCTAAATGATACCAATTATTTATGACAAAAGGATTAAAACCAAAAGCGTTTTGATTACCATTAATATATACATCCAATTCTCCTGTTCCTGTAAAAAGAAGCGTAACCCCTGTGCTTGTGCTTACCCCACCTCCTACATCAAGTACAGACTGTTCTAAACCACCAGAACCAGGTAATTGACTCCACCTAAACCAAGTATCAATAGTAAAATTACTTGTTCCGAAATCCCAATCAGAGCTATCTCCAGAAGCTAAAGCACTGCTTCCGCCATAAACAACCGAAGCTCCACCAAACTTTAAGATTGAAGTATCAAAAGTCGCATTAGTCCCCATAGCTTGCAAAAAAGAATGATTAGAAGGAGAAGAGTCAACCATTGGTCCAGAAGCGGCATTTACTCCATTAAAGTGCATAAGTAACACATTGCTTCCGTCATCTCCGCCTAAATTACTTAATGCCCCAAAATCATACATTCCATAACCTGCGACAGGACTTCCTCCAACTCCAGTTTCCAAAGCAACAGAATTCATAGATGAAGTTCCATATCGTTTAGAAATAGAGTCATCGTGCCTATAAACTATATTTAAACAAGCTGGAGTATTGCCTTCATCTTGATAAAAAAAGTTCTTGTGGGTATTTAAACCCTTTTTAAACTGACTTTTTACTTGTTCGCCAACGTTTTTAATCATCGTCTATAGTCCATATCTTCAGCTATCAACTCTACATCATCTTTGGCGTGCCTTGATTGTTGTAAGGCTTTATTCTCTGATATAATCTTCTGATATTCTGCATTAGCAAATACAAAGATAGGGTCTTTCTGGTCTGCTATGACTTTCCTCAAAGCACCCTGAATAATTGCATTGTGGAACTTATAGGGCATTTGTGGCACAGAGCAGATAGTAAACGCACCTGTATAAGAAGAGTCTTTCCTAAAAGTCGTAACGGTCATATTGGTATCACTTGTAATGCCTGTTATCTGATACCAAATTGAGTCTCCTGCTTTACCAAAGTCATTAGCCCTTAAATAATCTCCCGTATTCATTTGAGTAAAAACTGTACCCGTTCCTGTAACTGCGGTTTGATTAGAAGTAACAACTACAGTTCCTTGAGAATTTTCTCTCATAGGAGATAACGTTCGTATGTATTCATTAACTAAAATATACTGAGAAGCAGGCGGGGGGACTAATTCAACCTGCAGATTACCTGCTGTATCATAACCTATAAGTCTGCATTTATCAGGTGTAGATGAAGGAGATGCGTTGAACTGTTCATAATAGTCATCATCAACGAGTTCGCCTAAAGGCGTAGGTTGACCGCCTGAGAAAAAAAGTAACCCCCCATTAACGGGAAACCTATCAAAGTCAGAGGGCAAGGAGTATATATTTTTATATATGGTATACGCCCCACTTGATATATTGGTAGAACCGCTTAACGGAGGGTTGATATTCGCACTATTCGTAGCGACAAAAGTCAAATCGTATATGTCAGGATTACCTGAGAATTTAATCTTTCTTGCAGTAAAGGATGAGTCCAAGACTACTCCACTACCGAACACAACGGCTGTAGCTTGAGTATTTATAGAGGCTACTCCCGTATTATACTGTGCTAAAACACTTATGGCAGAAGAAGCCTTTAACCACGTCCAATCATATTCTTTGGGAATATCAAGGGTATAAACATCGTTGACAAGACCACGTATTCTTGATTTAGTATCTGCATTGGCACGACCTAAATCTTGTGTCCTCTCAATAATCTCAGAGAATGGCAAAATCCTCAAATTTGACATAATTTCTCCTATTTACCCAAACAGGGTAATTAAATTTTTCATCTGAATACTGGCACCAATAAATGAACCACTAAGAATATAAACTGTATAAGTATGGAAGCACATATCAGGACTGCCTGTATCTTCTTACCCTTGCCCGTAAACCAAAAGTGCTGTGAGATAGTCTTACCTGTTTTTGTGTCCCAGAACCATTCTTGCAGTAAAAAGAGTATCGTCCAAATAGTAAAAGCAATAGCCATAGGATAAAAGCCGAACACCCACATTAGGATTGTAGGGATAATCTGAGCAAAGATAAATGCCAACTCTTTTGGAGAGGTCTTGCCGTGATTGTTCATTTTTGCTCCAATTTGACTTGCAACACTTCGTTATAATAAAATTCACTCATACCTATCCCAGTTATAGTAGAAGGTTTACCTTGCTCAATATAAGCAAAATCCTTGTCCGTTATAGGATATATAACCAATCTTTTGCTACAACCTATTAATACGCTGAGTAAGAGCATTAAGAGCAGAAATGTCCCTATCTTTAATCGCATTAGTCAACTCCTTCTGCAAAGTTTCCTTCTTAACCTTTTTTTCTGCATCTTTTTCAGCCCACTTGGAAAAAATCAGAAGCAGAAGTTGAATTATCCCACCGATTAT
>ERZ1292623.435-Hain-H51-01um-R1-435-length-45482-cov-22_pt2 | contig 14696 bp, 19 predicted proteins | sample MGYA00564398_ERZ1292623 | MGnify/ENA primary metagenome ERZ1292623 (study PRJEB36523, sample SAMEA6512633) | groundwater metagenome | collected 2019-01-07 | study: AquaDiva: Metagenomics assemblies of 32 groundwater samples
CTCGGGGGGCTCATAATCCCCAGGAGCGGGTTCAATTCCCGCCCCCGCAAAAGATTTTTTCGCGTCGGCGTAGCTCAGTGGTAGAGCGAAGGACTCATAAACCTTAGGTCGCAGGTCCGATTCCTGCCGCCGACACTCTTCAATGCGCAAACATTCCAAAAATTTTTTTATTGTTTTATTGGTTGTTGCCGTAGTTGGCAGCGTATTTTATATTTATTCGGCGATGAAAACCGTGAAAGCTTATTCATTTTTCAAACCGTTGATAAATATTGCAGACCTTCCTTCGGTGAAATCCGCGGTTGATTACAGTAAAAAAAGCGTTGACAAAATTGGAGAAAAAATAAAAAATCAAACAAGCGTGATTAATAGTTCGGTTTCTAAAGCAACGAATAATTTTAAAAACAGCGCGTTTGAATTTACTAAAGAAAACATAAATAGCGGATTAAACGTAGTCGGAGGAGTTTTGAGAGTGGATGAAAAGCTGATTGATAATACTGAAATTAATAATACAAATAGTGTCGGTAATAATGAAAAAAAATGTGAATAATAAATAATAATTTTTTAATTTTAAATGTCTCTAACTTATAACGAACTAAAACCCGGAACTTTTATTATTTTTGAAGGACAGCCTTATGAAGTGCTGGAATTTGCGTTTTTAAGAATGCAACAGAGGAAGCCGACAAGCAAAACAAAATTGAAAAATTTAATCACCGGAAAAGTCAAAGAGCAGACTTTTCATCAAAGTGACGTATTGGAAGAAGCGGAATTGGAAAAAATGCCGTCGCGTTTTCTTTATGAAAGCAGAGGGGTTTATTGGTTTGACGAAGTCGGCAATCCGAAAAATCGTTTTTCTTTCAATAAAGAGGCGTTGGGAAACTCAACTGATTTTTTGAAGTCAAATTTGGAAACAACGGCTGTAAAATTTGAAGAGAAAATTATCAATATAGAATTGCCGATTAAGGTCTCTTATAAGGTTGTTGAGGCTCCTCCGGCGATTAAGGGGGACACTGCGCAGGGTGGAAATAAAGTCTCAATAATTGAAACCGGCGCGAAAGTGAATACTCCGTTATTCATCAATAATGGCGATGTTATTTTGGTCAACACTCAAACGGGAGAATATGTAGAAAGGACAGAGAAGAGTTTATAAAGTTTATAAGGTCATAAAGCGCAATTTGTTTCTTGCGACAATTTTTCCAAAGTTTGTTCTCCTTCAAGTTTTTTTCCATTGGATAAAATCCAAGTCGGATAGCCGTTTATTCCTTTATCTATGCAAAGTTGCGTGTTTTCCGGACATTCAACATAAGGGACATATTGGAAAGAATTCCCAAAAAGCTTTTTTTGATTTTGACAATGGATACACCACTCGGCTCCATACATCGTGATATTTTTTTCCGCCAAACATTTGGCGAAATTGTCATATTGGTTAGGAGCGTTATTTTGCACTTTGTTTTTTTTAATTTGCCAAAAAGCCAGCGCCAAAACGGCGATTATCACAATTATTCCAAGAGAAATTATTATTTTTGCGGATTTTTCCATTTTAATTTATTTTTTTTCAACATCTAAACAAATAAAAAAGATATTTCTGAAACCTTAACGGAAGCGCAGCCCGCCGAAGGCGAGGCGTGAGCGGGTTGAAGAAATATCTTTTTTATTTGCAAGCTCCTTACTCATCGCAACAATCCACCAATTTATCAACCAAATCTTCAACCGTCCACGGCTTGTTTTCTTCTTTTTTTAATTTCGGCAAATCAATCATTTTTAAACGAGCCGCCCAAAAAAGCGCGTAGAGGCGGTATGCTTTATTAAATATGTCTTTCGCTTCGTCTTTTTTATTATCGGATAAAAGTTTCGTTCCGACTTCTATTAAGCGCATTGAAGCGGCGAGCAGATGTTTAGCGGCGCACCACATTTCGCCTTCATATTCTTTTATCATCCGCTTCATTAAATTTTTGCGGATTTCGCGCGTTTCATTAAGCAAATCAAGATATTCTTCTTTATCGGTTTTCTCGGCCGTAAAAAAGAAATGCTCTTCCAGGCTGATTAAATTCATAATAGCGATGCTTAAATCTTCTTCCGTGGACAAGTCAAATTTATTGTCCTTTTTCATCTGCTGGATTTTTTCTATGAGTTTTTGAAATCTTTTTTCGTCCATATATATATTCTAACTTATTATAAAAGAAAAATCACGATGCCTAAAATTATCATTGCCAAACTGCTGGCATAGCGCATTCCTTTTATATTTTTCGATTTCCATTTTTGGGTTTTTTCCAGAAGCGTTTTATTATTGGCGATTAAAAGTATAATAATCAGCGGTAAAATGAAAACCAAATTATAATAAATCAAATACCATAATCCTTTCCAAAAAGTCGCTTGGTCGTGCAAGAGGCCGAGAACCAGCAGATACGGGCCGCCGGTGCAGGGGAATTCGCAAAGCCCGACAAATCCGCCGAGCAGAAAAGCCATTGGCGCAGAACCTTTTTCCATAAGTTTCGCCATTGTTCTGTGCGAGCCCTGCGGAATTTTCAGTTTAATCGGAAAATTCGGGAAAATCGCGCCGAGCAGTTCAATAACTCCCCATATTATAAGAAGGGACGCGCCGACTTTTCCCATAAAATTCGGGATGTTAAAAATTTGCAAAGTTTGCAGGATTCCGAGGCCGATTAAAATATAAACTAAAAAAATTCCGAAAATATAAAACAAGCCGATTTTTAAAATGTTTGAACGGTCGCGGTTGAGAGTGAAAAGAAAGGCGATTGTCAGTATTAAGATTGAAAAAGCGCAGGGGTTGAGGCTGTCAACCAAAGCGGCAGTTGTGATAATGGGCAAAAGCATAATTTATGATATAACAAAGCAAATTGCCTTTCAGAAACAGAATAATTTTGTTCCAGCGGCAAAATTTTCTTCGCCCTCGCCCAGACGGCTTCGTTTCGCTCAGACCAAGCCCGTCAGGACTGCGGGATGTTCTTCAAGACAATTTGCTTTGTTATAAATAGTTTTATTGGTAAGGAAAAAAAGTTTCAGAGAAATCTTTTTGTCTTGTAAAATCTTAGATTTAATTTTAATTGAGTAAAAACTTGAAGTCAAACGGATTTTTGTTTAATATAGAAGCGGATAAGCGTGAAATTCGAATGGGCCTATAGTTTAGTGTCCCGATTTTGTTCAAATCTTTGATTTGAGTACAAAATCGAGGATCCTCGAAAAATATATAAATTTAAGATTTATTATTTTTCGGGAGTAGAACACCTCATTTGCTTGATTTATTAAAATTCAAAAATGTTTTATATTTATATTATAAAATCGTTAAAAACAAAAAAATATTATATAGGTAGTTCAAGTAATATAGAAAAGCGACTAAAGCAACACAATAGTTATAGGGTAAAATCAACAAAATCGTTTGTTCCATGGGAACTTATATATACAGAATCTTTTACAAATCGAAATATCGCGGTAAAAAGAGAGCAACAATTAAAAAATTGGAAAAGTAGAGAAGCAATAGAAAAATTAATAAAAAAACATTTTTGAATTTTTTAATAAATTAAGAATTTTTGGCATGCTTTGGTGGGCCCTTAGCTTAGTGGTAGAGCGCCCGCTTTGCATGCGGGATATAGGAGTTCGATTCTCCTAGGGTCCACCAAAGCATGCCAGAATATAATGAGGAGATGTGAGTTCTCCCGATTTTATTCAAATTTTTGATTTGAATATAAAATCGAGGATCCTCGATATTCTTGTCAAATTGGAAATTTGAAGAATATCGGGAGATTCCGCCTAGGTCCAAAGGGTAGGGTGGGTGAGTGGTTTAAACCGACGCTCTTGAAAAGCGTTATACCGAAAGGTATCGTGAGTTCGAATCTCACCCCTACCGCCAATTTTCAAAATTCGGATTTTGGGCGATTGTTGCCTCGCCCCGCCAAGGGCGGGGCTCGGCTTCGGCAAGGATTTTGAAAGGATTTTTGAAATCCAAATAATTATTGTAAAGAAAAAATAGTTATGATTTTAGTTTCTGAAAACAAATCAAAATCACTTCTTTTTGTTTTTGCGTGTGTAATACTATGGGCATTTATACCAGTTGTTTCCAGGTTTGGGCAATCTAATTTGGATAACTACCAATTTTTATTTTGGTCCAGTTTGCTTTCATTTATTGTTTTGCTATTAAGTATAATATTTTCAGGTAAGGTTTCCGAATTTAAAAATTACAGTAAAAAGGAATTTTTTATTGCCCTTGGGTTGGGATTTTTAGGAACATTTTTGTATTATTTACTTCTTTACTTCGGATATGCAAATGCAGAGGGCTTAGAGGTCTTGGTTATCCAATATGCTTGGCCTATTTTTATTGTAATTTTTTCTTTCTTCTTTCTGAAGGAAAAAATTGCTTTAAGAAATATAATCGCTATCATTTTAGGGTTTATCGGCGTTTTTGTTGTATTAACGAAAGGAAATTTTTTGGCGGTAAATTTAAGTAATTTATCCACCGATTTTATTGTTTTATTTGCAGCTTCTATTTTTGGTTTATTTTCAGTATTAAGTAAAAAAGTAAATTTTGAACCATTTTCAGCGACCACATTATTTTTTCTTTCGGCGACGCTATTTTCCTTTATTGCAATGTTATTATTTTCTCATTTTGCAATGCCATCAAAAAATGAATTGATTCCAATTTTGGGAAATGGGATTTTTATAAATGGTTTTTCTTATATTCTTTGGCTAAAAGGATTAAGCTATGCCAAAGCGTCCTTTGTCGCGCCCTTTGTTTTTCTGACTCCTATCCTTGCAGCTATTTTGATTGTTTTATTCTTTCAGGAAATTTTTTTACCGGTTTACCTTCTCGGTTTAATTTTAGTAATTTCTGCTGGATTAGTTTCGAAATAACGATTATTATAAATCCATAGGGTGGCGTGCCAGTTTTACTGGCACGAAATATATTTATAATTAAAAGAGTATTATAATATAGAAAAAGTTGCATAAATAATGCTAATATGGCATTATTAAAATAGTAAAATATGACTCTGCATACTGAAAAATATAAACAAGCAATCCTTTATCTTTGCGCCAAATTAGGCAAAGAAGTGCGAGGAAAGAAAAAACTGGCGAAATTGCTTTATTTCGTTGATTTTGATTTTTTTGAAAAAAATCAAAAATATTTTACTGGCGACAAATATAAAGCATTGCCTATGGGACCTTTTCCGGTTTCCTTAAATGAAATGACACTAGAAATGGCGAAAGAAAAAATGTTAAAAGTTGAGTCGGTAAATGAACATAATGGATATAACGCAACCGAGGTTTACACATGTTTAAAAAAACCGAAAATTTCTGTTTTTTCTAAGGAAGAGATAGAAATGCTTGATCGAGTTATTATAAAATATGGAAATCTGAACGGAAAACAATTAGAAGATTTGACGCATGCGGAAGCTCCATATATAGGAACGGAACCAAAAAAAGAAATCCCATACGAATTAGCTTTTTATAGAGGAACTGATTTTAGTAATAGTCATGCTTGATTTTATTTTACATCCTTTGTTTGAAAAAGAAGCCGCCAAATTGAAACGGCGGTTTTCTTTAGATAAGGGATTGCAATCTTTCCAAAGATTGTGCGAAGTTCAATTTAATCCAACAAATCCACAACAAATTATTGCTCCTGCGAAATTACACAGGGTTACACAAAATGATTTATGGAGTATTTGGAAAATCGAATTAGTTGTGCCAGGGCTAAGACCGAATCAGTTTCCAAGAGTTTGGTTTGTGGTTAAAGGTTCAAATATAGCTTTTCTGTGCATAGTTTCTCATGTTGATAATTATAGTGATAATCAAATGAATCAAGTGGCGGTTGGGAGGATTAGTGATATTTTTTAAATAGCACTCCAACTTCGTTGGCACGAAAAATTGCGGCGGTGAAAAAAAAGCGGCAAAAGCGAGGGCGAGGCGGAAGTGTGGATGGAAATGAAATAGTTGACCCGTCAATCTTTTGCTGATACAATATAATAATTCAATAGTTTCAAAGGTCGGGAAGAAATAAGCTTAAAAGCCTAAAAGCTGATAAGCAAAATATATAATAAAAATTAAAAAATATGGTAAAAACAAATTCCGCGTTTATGAAGCCGATGAATATCAGCCCTGAATTGGCCGTTGTAGTTGGTAAGGGGCCGATGCCAAGATCGGAAGTCGTTAAAGCAATTTGGGTATATATTAAGAAAAATAATCTTCAGGATTCTAAAGACAAGCGCAATATTAACGCCGATGAGAATCTTAAAAAAGTGTTCGGCGGCAAAGCGACCGTCAATATGTTTGAAATGACAAAGCTCGTTTCCAAACATCTTTCATAATAAAAAGCGAATTTTAAAGAAAAAACCGACTTTTAAACAAGCCGGTTTTTTGTTATTATTTTTCTTAAATGATATAATTTAAGATATTGTAAATATAAATAAATTTTATGGAGGAATTTGTAAATAAAAATGAAAAAATACAGGAAGAATCGGAGGAATTATTGGTAGAAAGAATAAAAAAAGAATTATCGGAAGAAAAATCGGAAAATTTAGAAAAAAAAGAAAAAGGGGAAACATACAACCCCAGTTTTATAAATTTAGATATTGATTTAATAGGATGGGGGGAAGCCAAATTATGGGATATGTACAATAATATAAAAACCAGGGAGGATTTAGATAAAGCAATACAAGATTTTTATGTTTATAGGGGAAAGATTATTAAAGAGATTAAAAAAGAAAAAGAAAGGGGCGAGTTTAAGGGTACTATTTTTTATGATAATGTGATGATTCATCCAAAAGACGAGTTTATAAGTATTTTGGGAAATAAATTAACCGGCATGATTAAGAAAGTTAAATAGTTAATTAAATGCTGAATATTTTTTTATCAATTTTATTCGTATCAGTTGTTTTTATTGGGGGGTATTATTTTAAGGATAGTTTTAATTTGGATAATAAGGGGTCGGAAAATAATGATATAAATAATAATTTAACTATGGATAATCAAGAGCAAAATAATTTTAAAGTGGAAATTTTAAAAGAGGGGAGCGGCGTTGAAATAAAAAATAATGACAAGGCGACCGTTCATTATACGGGAACTTTGGAGAATGGACGGAAATTTGATTCCAGTTTGGATAGGGGCCAGCCGTTTGAATTTACGCTTGGCGCGGGACAAGTTATTAAGGGCTGGGATATGGGCGTTTTAGGAATGAAAATCGGCGAAAAAAGAAAACTCACAATCCCTTTTAATTTAGCTTACGGCGAAGCCGGCATTCCGGGCGTTATCCCGCCAAAATCAAAGTTGATTTTTGAAGTTGAACTTTTGAAAATAAATTAAATTTGCTTTTATTTTTAATTTATAGTATTATTTAAATACTCTGCGAGCGCGGAGTTTTTAATTTAAATTTATATGAAAATAAGAAATGTTGCGATTATTGCCCACGTTGACCACGGCAAAACAACTCTGGTCGACGCTTTATTGAGGCAATCGTTCACAAAATTAAATAAGGAAGAAACCGCCGCGGTTTGCATTATGGACAGCAATGAATTGGAGCGCGAGAGGGGAATCACCATTTTTTCCAAAAACGCTTCTGTGGAATGGAATGGCATTAAGATAAATATTATTGACACGCCCGGGCACGCTGATTTTGGCGGCGAAGTGGAACGCGTTTTGAATATGGCTGACGGCTGTTTGCTTTTGGTTGACGCCAAAGAGGGACCGATGCCGCAAACCAGATTCGTTTTGAAAAAAGCGTTGGAAATGGGGCACAGGATAATCGTTATCATCAATAAAATAGACAAGCCGGACAGCCGGCCGGATTTCGCGTTGAATAAAGTTTTTGATTTATTCGTTGAACTTGGCGCCAATGACCAGGCGTTGGATTTTCCTGTTGTTTATGCTTCTTCTAAACAGGGCAAAGCCGGATTGGAACCGGATTTGAATAAAATGAAAGACATAAATCCTATTTTTGACGCTATCTTAAAACACATTCCTTCGCCGATAAACGATATTGATAAGCCCCTGCAAATGTTGGTGACAACGGTTGTCGGAGACGATTTTAAGGGCAGAATCGCCATCGGCAGAATTTACGGAGGAAAAATAAAAGCAAAACAGGAAATAGCGCATATAAATCGCGGAGGCAATATTAAAAAATATCGGCTGGTTTCATTAATGACTTTTTTCGGGTTAAGCAGAATTGAAACGGAAGAATTGTTAGCCGGAGACATCGCGGCGATAGCTGGAATTCCGGATGTTATGATTGGCGAAACGATTGCCGACCCGCAAAATCCAACAGCTTTGCCCTTGATTAATATAGAAGAACCAACCGTAAAAATGACTTTTTCAATAAATGATTCGCCGTTCGCCGGACGGGAAGGAAAATTCACAACTTCCCGCCAGATACGTGAAAGAATAATGAAAGAGCTTGAAACGGATATGGCTTTAAAAGTTGAAGAAACCGGCGCCGGCAATTGGATTGTTTCCGGCCGCGGAGAATTGCATTTGGCGATTTTAATTGAAAGGATGCGCCGCGAAGGATATGAATTACAAGTTTCCCGTCCGCAAGTCGTGCTTAAAGAAAAAGACGGCAAAAAAATGGCGCCGTATGAAAGAGTATTTATTGAAACTCCAGAAGAATATTGCGGTTCGGTTATCCAGAAGCTCGGCATTAGAAAAGGCGAATTGAAAGAAATGAACACCATTGATAAAATTTCTTATCTGGAATTTATTGTGCCGACGCAAGGATTGTTCGGATACCGCAGCGAATTTTTAACCGATACAAAAGGATTAGGAATTATTAACACGACTTTTTATCAGTATCAGCCGGATTCTGGAAATTATCGTGAACGCGAACAAGGTTCGTTAGTAGCGCACGAAACTGGAGCGAGTAATTTATACGGATTGATAAACGTGCAAGACAGGGGAGTTTTATTTATCGGTCCCGCAGTGAAAGTTTATGAAGGACAGGTTGTCGGACAAAATTCTCGCAAAGAAGACATTAGGGTGAACGTTTGTAAAACAAAACAGCTTTCTAATATGCGTTCAAAAAATGACGGAACAGGAGAACATTTTAACACTCCCAAAATAATGGGATTGGAAGATGCCTTGGAATATATTGGTGATGATGAATTGGTTGAAGTCACTCCAGAGAGCGTTCGCATTAGAAAAATATATTTAGACGAAAACACTGCAAAAAGAATGACGAAGAAAAATTAGGTAAGGGATAATCTGTGGATAACTTCTGAATTCTTAAAAAAGCCTTGATAAAATCAGGGTTTTTTTATTGTTAAAAAACGCTCTTAAGGCATTGACTCAATAATTGAGTGGATTAGAATAATATAAAAGTGGGGATATGTGGATAACTATGGGGAAAACTACCAAAGTCTGGGGAAAACTCCCGAACATAGCAACTATAAAATTATTTCTAAAATTTTATAGTTGCTATGTAAAATTACTATGCTACTTGGCGAATTCAAACACAATTTAGATTTAAAAGGACGACTGGCTGTTCCGGTGAAATTCAGGCAAAAATTATCAGGCGGCGCGATTGTTACTCGCGGTCTTGATAAATGTTTGTTTGTTTTTGGCAATAAAGAATGGGAAGTGTTGGCGCAAAAATTAATCGCTTTGCCTTTGGCGCAGGCGAACTCGCGCGCGTTCGTGCGTTTGATGCTGGCGGGGGCGATGGATGTTGAATTGGATAAACAAGGGAGAATTTTAATTCCGGATTATTTGCGCGAATATGCGGGATTAAAAAAAGAAACAATTATTGCCGGCTTGTATAACAGATTTGAAATTTGGAACAGCGAGAGTTGGAAAGAATACAAAAATAAAACAGAAAGCCAGTCAGATGAAATAGCGGAAAAATTATCAGAGCTTGGAATTTGAAAATGCATAAATCTGTTTTATTGAAAGAATCAATCGCGATTTTAAATCCGCAACCGGGAGAATTATTTATAGATGGAACAATCGGCAGTGGAGGACACAGCGAAGCGATTTTGGAAAAAATCGGGCCAAGTGGAAAATTATTAGGAATTGATTGGGATAAAAACGCGATTGAAAGATTGAAGATTGAAAAATTTAAAGATTTTAAAAATGTTGTTTTGGTTCACGGAAATTACGCTGATTTACCGAAAGTATCACAGAGTTTAAAAGCTGATGGGTTGATTGTTGATTTGGGATTTTCATCGGAGCAATTGAATGGAAAAGGGATAAGTTTTTTGAAGGATGAAGTTTTGGATATGAGATATGACGCGGAAAATTCATTAACGGCGGCGGAAGTGATAAACAGTTTTAATGAAAAAGATTTGGCGGATATTTTTTGGAAATACGGCGAAGAAAGATTTAGCCGTCAAATTTCCAAAAAAATTGTTGGAGAAAGGAAAGGAGGAAGAATTTTAACGACATTTGAACTAATTGAGATTATTAAAAAAGCAGTGCCGAAATTTTATGAAAGAGGGCGGCTACATCCCGCAACGAGAGTTTTCCAGGCATTAAGAATCTATGTAAATCGCGAATTGGAAAATTTAGAAACATTATTAAAAAATCTGGATAAAATAGTAAAAAATAAACCCCCACACCAAACGCAGATATGTGCCACTGGCACAAGAGATAATAAATCTGCGTTATGGTGTGGGGGTAAAGGTCGAGTCGCGATAATATCGTTTCATTCATTGGAAGACCGGTTGGTAAAAAATTATTTCAGACAAATGGCAAAAGAGGGTTATGCGGAAATTTTGACGAAAAAACCCATAACGCCAACCGAAGAAGAAATAAGAAATAATCCAAGAAGCCGATCGGCAAAGATGAGAGCAATAATTATGAAATACTAATCTACGAATTCATACCAATGATACGAATGGATACAAATATATTTTTATTTATTATTCGTATTTATTAGTATAATTCGCATGCATTTGTATATTTGTATTACATATTACTTTATGACTTACATTCAACCCTATCAAAATAACAATAAAATTAATTTTTTAATTTCTATTTTAATGCTTTCCTCCGTCGGAATAGCGGTTTTTGGAGTTTTTTTATACAATCAAATGATAGATTTGCGTTATGAAGTTTCGGCGCAGAAAAAAAATATCAAACAGTCGGAAGTTGATAACGCGGAATTAAAAAATAATTTTTATCAATCAGTTAACTCAAAAAATCTTGAATCTTTAACGGAAGGAAGACTATTGGTTTTGGAAAAAAAGCCGGGATATGTTAAATTAAACAGCAGTCAATATTTAACCGCTAACTACTAGATATAAAATTACCAATATGAGATGGCGTTATTTTTTCATAATTTTCATTTTTAGCGCCTTGTATTTGGTTTTAATTTCAAATCTTTTAAATTTGCAATATTTTAAAAAAGATTTTTATATATTTCAAATTGAATCAAGAAATCAATTAAGCGGCGTTTTGGAATCGGAAAGAGGAAAAATATTTATTACTGATAAGAATAATAATAAGATAGAAGTCGCTTTAAATAAAGACTATTCAATTATTTACGCCGTTCCCAAAGAAATTCAGCAAATTGTGGAACAGGGCGGACTTCGTCTCGCCGAAGGCGGATTAACAACGCGAATTTATGCGGAACAATTAAGTCAGATTATCGGGGACTCAGCCGATAATTTGGAGAAAAAATTCAACAAACAGGAAGATGAGTATGAACTATTGGCTCAAAAAGCGTCCGGCCAACAATTGGAACAAATTAAAAATTTAAATCTTAAGGGAATTTATTTTAGAAAAAACAATGCGCGTTTTTATCCGTCTGAAAAATTAGCTTCTCATCTGCTCGGTTTTGTTTCTCCGGCGGATGATAAGGAAACGGTTAAATATGGCAATGTTCAATTGGGGCGGTATGGCATTGAATCAAAATTTAATTTATTTTTGACCGGAGAAGCCGGAGAATTTAACGACGGTAAAATAATAAGAAAACCCGAAAAGGGCAAAGATTTATTTTTGACGATTGACAGAAATATACAAGCGCAATCGGAAGATGTTTTAGGAAAGCTTATTGAAAAATGGGGGGCGAGCAGCGGCTCCATAATAGTACAGGAACCTTCAACCGGAAAAATTTTGGCGATGGCAAATGAGCCGAATTTCAATCCAAATGATTATTCGCAGTTTGATATTAAAAATTTTCTTAATCCGTCAGTTGAAGCGATTTACGAGCCGGGTTCGGTTTTTAAAATTATCACTATGGCGGCCGGAATTGATAGCGGGAAAATCACTCCTGAAACTTCTTACGTTGACACGGGTTCGGTTACTATAAACGGCAGAACGATTAAAAATTGGGATTTAAAAGCTCACGGTAAATTAACAATGATGAATGTCATTGAAAAATCAATCAATACAGGGACTATTTTTGCGGAACGGACAATGGGACATGATGTTTTTAGCGATTACCTTAATAAATTCGGGTTTAATGAAATTACAGGCATAGATTTGCCGGGAGAAGTGAGAGGCGATATTAGCCATCTTAAAAAAGGTAAAGATGTTGATTTTGCGACGGCTTCATTCGGACAGGGAGTGGCGATAACACCAATTCAATTAATAAGCGCGGCTTCGGCGATTGCCAATGGCGGAATTTTAATGAAGCCATTGCTTTTAGCGGATGATAAGCCGAAAGTTATCAGAAGGGTTATCTCCGAAGATACGGCTAAAAAAGTTTCCGCGATGATGGTTTCGGCGGTTAAGAAAAATATTATTGCCGATATTCCTAATTATGAAATTGCCGGAAAAACCGGCACGGCTTATATTCCGAATTTTAACGTCGGCGGCTATACGGATGAAGTAATTCATAGCTATGTGGGTTTTGCGCCGGCTTCAAATCCGCGCTTTGTCATATTGATGAAATTGGAAAAACCGCGGGCGCTTTTAGCAGGTGAAACCGTGGTGCCGATTTTTAAAGAATTGACGCAATATCTTCTGAATTATTATAATATCGCTCCCGATGGATTAACCGCTAGTCAATAAATATGAATAAAATTTTTATCAAAATTTTAAAAATTAAATTAAGATGGCTGGCAAAATTAATAATTTGGAAATTTAATCCTGATATTATTGCTATCACCGGCAGTGTTGGAAAAACTTCCGCCAAAGAGGCGATTTACGCGGTTCTAAAAAATAAAAAACGCGTGAGGCGAACAATGGGAAATTTAAACAATGAGCTGGGGATGCCGCTTACTGTTTTAAAGGATTTTTCCGATGAAGAATTGAAAATAGTGAGCCGCGGTTATCCGGCGGGTAAGGATAAGATTAAAAAAACTTTTTTTTGGCTGAAAGTAGTGGTATCCGCGATAATCCGCGTATTAAATCTGCGTAAATCCGCGTACCCGCAGGTGCTGGTGCTGGAATACGGCGCTGACCGGCCCGGCGACATTAAATATCTGCTTGAAATCGCCAAGCCGAAAATCGCCGTTATTACGGCAATAGGGGGAACGCCGGTGCATATTGAATTTTACGAAAACGCGCAATCGGTGGCAAAAGAAAAATCAAAACTTCTGGAAAATCTTTTTACTTCCAATTTTGCCATTTTAAATTTTGACGATGAAATAGCAATGGGAATGAAAGAAAAAACGCGCGCGAAAATAATGACATTCGGATTTAATGAAGGCGCGGTTGTTAAAATAATTAACTTTGAAAATAAATTTGATGATAAAGAGACAACCGGCGTTTCTTTTAAACTTGAATATGGCGGCAGTTTTGTTCCGATTTTTTTGAAAAACGTTTTCGGCAGATCGCACGCTTACGCGGCGGCAGTCGGCGCAACGGTCGGGATTATCTATAATATGAATATTGTGGAAATAGCCGAATCGCTTTCAAGCAATTATAGGCCAGCTAAGAGAAGAATGAATTTAATACAGGGGATAAAGAACACTCATATTATTGATGATAGTTATAACGCTTCGCCTCTATCAATGCAACAGGCGGTGGAAACATTGCGCGATTTGAAAACTGAAAGAAAAATCGCGGTTTTAGGGGATATGTTGGAATTAGGTGAGCATTCGCGGGAAGCGCATGAAGAAATCGGGCGTCTTGCGGCGAAAAGCGTTGATTTTTTAGTTACGGTCGGTCAGAATGGGAAGGTAATCGCTTCAGCCGCCGAGAAGGCCGGTCTGCTAAAAGAAAAAATTTTAAGCTTTGGCAAGGCGGAAGAGGCGATTGAACCGATTAAAAAAATAATAAAAAATAAAGATTTAATTTTAATAAAAGCTTCGCGCGGAATCGGCTTGGATAAGATTGTTGACAGTTTAAAAATTTAAAATGGCCCTATCGTCTAGTCCGGTCTAGGACATCAGGTTCTCATCCTGGAAACACGGGTTCGAATCCCGTTGGGGCTACTATTGGACAAGTATTGACTTTTGTGGCGGGAAAGGTATCAATAGAGCTTGATAAGGCTCAAAAAGAACTTATCAAGCTTTAATTTTATTGATAGAGAAGCTATAGGGAACGCGTTAAAAACGTTCCCTCTTTTATTTTTATAACTATCAACAAACGGTAAAATCTGATAAAATTTTAATAATGATTGGATTATCAACTCCTCTTGCGGAAGTAAAAGGCATTGGGCCGAAATTTCAAGAAAAATTAAAAAAACTTAAATTGGGAACAGTTAAAGATTTGCTGTGGTATTTTCCGTTTCGTTATGAGGATTTTTCCAATATTGTCGCGATAAAAGATTTAAAAATCGGTCAGCATGCCGTGATTCGCGGCGAAATCGTTTC
>ERZ1292623.3006-Hain-H51-01um-R1-3006-length-14693-cov-5_pt1 | contig 14693 bp, 13 predicted proteins | sample MGYA00564398_ERZ1292623 | MGnify/ENA primary metagenome ERZ1292623 (study PRJEB36523, sample SAMEA6512633) | groundwater metagenome | collected 2019-01-07 | study: AquaDiva: Metagenomics assemblies of 32 groundwater samples
ACACCCGCGACATTGCCGGTTGCATGAGTCGAGGTGAGAGTTGTGCCTGAAGACTGGCCGGAGCCCTCTCCGTTGACCGGGTCAATCTTTACGACGTCACCCACACCGCCGCCTTGGCTGGTACCGATACCGGCCAAATCAGCTTTAATGGTGAGAATTTTGTCGGTGTCCTTAGCCAAGGTTACCGATGTCGTCAAGGTTGAGGTGGCGGTCGTTGTCGCCGCACCGCCGGTAAAGGTTGCCGTACCTAACAAGGTAGAACCATCGTAGATGTAAACCTGTACGAGGTCGCTTACACCCTGATTGGTAGAGCCGCCTGCCGCATTGGAGAGCGTTTCACCAGAATTGGTGAGTATAAGACCGAGCTTGTTGAGTGTTATCGACTCATTGGTAGCGCGGAGCTTGATGACGCCCATGGTCTGGCCTGTCGTGCCTGCCGCCACAAGAGCGTAGGACGGAGACGAAGCGTCAACTGCAACCGTAAACGAGCCTGTACCGATGGACATTGTGCCGCCGGAGCTTGCTGTTTCGGTCACGGCAACCGAGGAACCGGAGGTTACGCCGGTTGCTGTGATAGCAGCGCCGGAGACTTTCCAGACGTGCGTGTTGGTACCGTTGACGTTGCACTTGATACCGAGCGTTATAACCGTGCCCTTCGGAATCACCAAGGTGTTATCGAAGGTAAAGGTCGTGTCGGTGGCAGTAGCCGCAAGTGCAGACGGAACGTTGCTGCCTGTGTTGAGCGGTGTTGAGCCGTTGTAGAGCTGGCAAGAGGTGAGCTCGGTGATGACACCGGTTTGCGTCAGAGGTATCGAGGACATACGGATGTCTTCGCCAGACTGCGATGCATCAAGCTGGACTTGGCCGAGCAGTACGCCCTGGCCGCCAGAGACGATTGTCTGCGATGCAGGCTGAGAGGACATCACCACTGTGAGTGAGGCCGCTTTGACCGTCATCGTGTTCATGTCGAAGGTGCCTTGTGTGAGCGTGATGGTGTTGCCGGAAGTCTGGCCGGTAACGCCGGTCCAGCTCGTCGGTACCGTTGTGACGATAACCGTTGAGTTGTTGGCTGCACCGGAAGGAATCTTGCCCTTGATGGTGTAGACATGGCGTCCTGTCGGGAAGGTGATTGTGTCGGTAAAGGTGACGGTGCAAGCTGTGGTGCAGGTTGCAGCCTCATCTACCGGACCTGCAACAACAACACCGTTGCTGTCGACAAGCGAGATCGAAGTGATTACGCCCGAGCCGTAAAAGCCGGACGAAGTCGCGATAGTGATCGGGAGCGAAGTCACGGAGACCGCCTCACCCTTGAAGTCCGTAGCGAATCCGCCGAGAACCTGGTTGGGGACGTTAACCGCGATGTTCTGAGCGGCAACCTCGACAGCCTTGCCGATGGTCGTCGCCGTACCCGCGTTGATGGTCGTGATATAGCCGGTGAACCACGGAGTACCGGTGCCAGCAGGGGCGATACCGTAGCCGTAGGTCTGGCCGACGAAGTAGACGTCGGTCACCTTGTCGATGTCGAGGTCAACCGTGCGGGAGGCAGAGTTGGAACCGGTAAGGTCGACTTTGGTGTACACATCAATCGAGTTGCCCTTGGCGATCAAGAGGCCGCCTGGGAACACGGTCGTGTAGTACTTGCCGTCCGCCGACAGAGTAGTCGGGTAGCCGGTGTCGCCTACGAAGGTCATCACATTGGAGATGTCGGAGGCTGAAGCCGTGCCGACCTGGCGCCAACGGATGTTGTAGAGCTTGAGGTCCTCAGCCGAGCCGGCGGTAAAGCGGAGGCCCGAGACGCGGACTCCGGAATCGCCGATGTTCTTGGTCTGAGCAGCACCCGGGTCATACGACGAAGTCGTCGTAGAAACCGAGCCGAGCGTCAAGGTCGTGTTGATGGTGTGCGATGCTCCGTTGATAGGGAGCGAGCCGGACACGGTCGCGCCGGTGTTGATTGCAACAACCTGGAGAGAGACCACTTGGCCGGACTCCGCGCCGCCCGCGTCTGTCTGGATGTTACCCGCAACCGTAAAGGTCTGCGAGGCTCCTGCCGCGAGAGTGAAGCCGTCGAGGTTAGCCTGATGGTTGGAGTTGAGCGTCTTGGCGGTGCCGGTCTGGAGACCGTTCTGGTCCAAGAGGACAACGCCGCTGAAGTTGGCATCGACGCCGAGGCCTACGCGCTGGACGGTTACGCTGTTGACCACAACCGCTCCCGAACTGTTGTTCGTTACGGTAAAGGTCGTAAACGGAACGCGCGAAGCGCTCACAACCGCGAGCGAGTTAACAGGCTGTGCACCTGAGCTGACCGTTATCTGGCCGCCCGTGGTGCCTGTGCCGGTACCCGTACCGGTGCCTGTGCCTGTGCCAGTACCGGTGCCTGTGCCGCCGCAAACAGCTGCTATAGCCGCGCGCGTGATAGGACCAACGTAGCCTGCTACAGGCGATACGTTGTTGGCTGCCTGGAACTTCATTACAGCCGAGTGAGTGATAGAACCAAAGTAGGTGCTCTCACTGCCAGGAGAACCTGCACCGGTAACGGCAAGCTGTGTCGAGGCGCTTCCGTTGAGGAAGACCTGGAGAGCCATGACGTCTGAACCGCTGGAGCCCTTCTTAAGGTCGCGGGTCAAAGCTGGGCAAGCGCCGCCGGTGCCGGAACCTCCGGTGCCCGGAGTCGCCTGGCCGTTGAGAGCCGCGGTGACGTTTGCGATAGTCGCTGCATCAGCGCCGAAAGACGCGAGGAGCGAGGTGATCGACTGGATCTGCGTCTGCGTAAGGCCTGCGGCCTGTGCCGGAGCTATAGCCACTGCGCCCATGAGAGCGAGAGCGACTGCAACACCGGTTACGAGAGCAACCAATCGGAGTGAACTGTTGGTAATAGTCATACCGATAATACTTTCTAATTAACTAACGAACGAATAAACTTACTTGTAATCGACGAGTAAAAAGCACACGCACATGCTCTACCTGGCCTCTTGGCCTTGGTAGCTAAATGGGGAGACGGAATATCAGCCTTAATCTTTCGTAAAGGGACAAGGAATTCGGGAGTATGAAGTTGTCAACGAACTGCCTTCTTTATTTAGGCCGCCAACACTCATTATATGAGCTTGGGCGAAAACCCGCTTAAAACCCCTGTGGACAACGCACAATGCCCCCGCGAGGGAGCTATGGCCTTGTTGTAAGGGTATTCCAAATATATACAGAAACCCCGCAATAGGCAACAGGGGATAAGGGGATAGCCCGTTAGGCGGGCAGGTACATGCTCCACCGGCGCTCCCCCTCGCGCCTAATAAGACCGCGCTCTATTAATATATTGAGCTCCCGCTGGATGGTCTTTTCGCTGCAATCCCTTATTACAGAGGCTATTTCCCTGATTGAGAGGCTTTTACGCTTCCGGACAAGGTCAAGTATTAAAGACATTCTCTCGGACTGTCCTTTACTTTGTCCTTTAGTCCTATTGTCCTTTATAGAAGTGCTAAGCATCGGATGTCCCGACGTTGGTGTTTGATGTTCCCCGATTGCGGGTATTGAGAAGTCCTCGGGAGAGACAAAAGGGGAGGGGTGCGAGCCCCGCACCAGCCGTTCCGCCACCTGCTCCAATTCGCGTACTAAGACAGCACCGGCTTCAGAAGATAGGCTTTTGCAGGTGGAAAGCATCCGCACAGTTCCAAGGAGCGCAAAGATATCGGCCAGTACGATCGGGGCATCAACCTCGCCGGCGGCAAGATGCGCTATCTCGCCTGAAAGAGATGCGGCCCGGCCGGCGGCCTCGGTAATATCATCTGCCGCCGCCCCGGAACCTTGCGCGAGCAGTACCAATACATGTGCTATCTTTTCGGTCTTTAGATGACAAAAATACCAATCGCTCCGTCCCTTAAAAAGGATAGACTGAAGGGCAAATTCATGAAATTTTTTGCTATTGTCCGGCATAATGTCTTTTAATGTCTTTTATAAAATGTCATAAAAAGTAAGGGACACGCATGTCCTAGAGTGTAACAAGTAATACTAACCGCGCAAGACTGCTGCTTATTATGCTATTATTTCGCCATATGGCACGGAAGAACGGTAAAAAAGACGGTTGGAGTCCCCTGTCTTCTGTCCCGCAAGAAACCAAGCGCGCAATTATTGTAGTCCTGCTCATAGTTGCAGGGCTCTTTCTGACGCTCGCCTCTTTTGACGCCGCGGGTATCGCCGGCTCGGATGCCTACCGGCTCTTTGCCAAGCTACTCGGGGTCGGCTACTTTCTGCTGCCGGTGCTGTTTTTTGTGCTTGCTGGCAACGCCCTGCGGCAGGAGCGCGGCGGCATTACGGCGCTCAAACTAATCGCGAGCGCGCTCTTTTTTGTCGCGGGGCTCGGATTTATACAGGCGGTTTCGCATAACGGCGGCCTGCTTGGAGGTATCATAGCCGACCCTGCGGTTAAATATCTCGACATCTATGCGTCGCTCATAGTGCTCGGCGGGCTTACGCTTATATCGCTCTTGCTCCTGCTTGAAGGAAGCATTACCTTTGAGCCGCTCGCGGCGCTGTGGCGCGTGCTCTCAAAACTCTATGCAAAACTGACCGGACGGAAGTCTGACACAGAACCGAAAGTTGCCGGATTCGGGCTCGACAATGACGAAGAAGAGGAAGTTTTGATTGAAGAAGAAACAGATGATGATTTGCCAATAAGTATGCCGAAACAGGAGCAGGTCCGCTCGACAAAGCCGGCGGTTAACTTAAAATCTCTTTTGTCGCCGTATACCCCCCCGCCGCTCTCTTTGCTTGAGCGCGACCGCGGCCGGCCGGGTGTGGGCGACATCAAAGGCAACGCCAACATCATCAAGCGCACGCTCCAGAACTTCGGCATTACGGTTGAGCTCGACGAAATTTCAATAGGGCCCTCGGTGACCCGCTACGCGGTCAAGCCGGCCGAAGGCGTGCGCCTGCAAAAAATACTGACTCTGCAGAAAAATCTCGAGCTTGCTCTGTCTGCATCGTCTGTCCGCATCGAAGCGCCGATACCGGGGAAGTCGCTGGTCGGCATCGAGGTCCCCAACTCAGCCAAAGTTACGGTGGGGCTCGGCGCTCTGCTTGAGTCACCGGAATTCGCCGAGAGCCACAAGCCGCTCTTGGTGGCGCTCGGCCGCAACATCGCCGGCGGCGCGGTCTTTGCCAACGTCTCCAAAATGCCGCACGCGCTGGTCGCCGGCGCCACAGGCTCGGGCAAATCGGTCGCTATCCACACGCTTATAAACTCGCTGGTATACCGATGCGGGCCGCAACAGCTGCGCTTTATTATGATAGACCCCAAGCGCGTAGAGCTTACGCTCTACCGCTCGCTCCCGCATCTCCTGACGCCGGTTATAACCGATGCTAAAAAAGCCATAACGGCGCTACGCTGGGCGGGCCGCGAAATGGAGCGCCGGTATAACGTACTGGAGGCGCATCGCGTCCGCGACGTGGAGTCATATCACCAAAACGTACTTGCCCCCGCATTAGAAAAAATAAAAAAGAACGGCCCGCCCAAGGAAGGCGACGAAGTACCGGAGGGAATGCCATATATCGTCATCCTTATCGACGAAATAGCCGATATCATGCATACGTTCCCGCGCGAGCTGGAGGCCGCGGTAGTTCGCTTGGCACAGATGAGCCGCGCTATCGGCATCCACCTTATACTCTCCACCCAGCGCCCCAGCGTGAACGTCATCACCGGCCTTATTAAGGCCAACGTGCCGGCGCGGATCGCCTTGCAGGTTTCCTCTCAAATCGACTCGCGTACCATCCTCGACCAGGGTGGCGCCGAAACCCTGCTCGGCGCCGGAGACATGCTCTACCTCTCCGCCGACATGAACAAGCCGGTGCGCCTGCAAACCGCTTTCATAAGCGAAAAGGAGGTGAAAGCGGTCGTCGACTTTATCGCAAAACACAACGAGCCGGAGTTGCCGGTCGAAATGTCGCTGGCACAAAAAGGCGAGGACTGCGTCGGACTCTCCGCCGGAGCCGGCGGCGACTTTAGCGATGATGAAGAAATTGACGACGACATGTACGCCGCGGCGCATTTTGCCGTGCTCGAGGCCGGTAAAGCGTCGACCAGCTACCTCCAGCGCAAACTGCGCGTCGGCTACGCGCGCGCTGCGCGGCTTGTCGACATGCTCGAGGAGCGCGGCGTCATCGGCCCGGGCGACGGCGCCAAACCGCGGGAGATACTAGAACGACCAACACAGTCAGAACGACCTACAACACCGGAAGGAGAATGAAACGGGTCTTGATTGTATGTATTGTGCTGGTTGTCTTATCATACGGGTTATTCGAGGCGCGGAAGCTCTTGGAGGGCCCTGAAATTACCATCGAGTCCCCCGTCGACGGCTCTGCCACATCGACTACGGCAATTACTGTTGTAGGGACGGCTCAAAACATCTCTTTTTTGACCATAAACGACGCTCCGTCATACACAGACGAGGCGGGCAAATTTGTGTACCACTTTTCCCCGCCTGCAGGATATACTGTAGTGACCGTGGCTGCAGTAGACAGGTTCGGCCGCCGCGCGAGTAAAAGCATTTCGTTTAATGTAGTAAATTATTGTATAAACAAATATGGCGTTTAAAAAAGGAAAGAAGGAGGTTCCGGCAAAGACGGTAGCGTCGCGCGAAAGCAAAGACAACGCCGCGATAGACGCGGCGATACGCGCGATAAAAACAAAATTCGGCGACGAAGCCATTATGATGCTCGGAGCGGCTCCGAGAGTTGATGTAGACGTAGTGCCCTCCGGCTCCATCGGCCTTGACTGGGCGCTCGGCATCGGCGGCTATCCGCGCGGCCGCATCCTCGAAATTTACGGGCCGGAGTCCTCGGGCAAAACAACGCTCTCGCTCCATGCCATCGCCGAAGCGCAAAAAAAGGGCGGCGTCTGCGCGTTTATCGACGCGGAGCATGCACTCGACCCGGAGTACGCTAAAAAAATAGGCGTCAAAATCGACGAGTTGCTGGTAAGCCAGCCGGACACCGGCGAGCAAGCGCTCGAAATTGTCGAGGGGTTGGTGCGCTCTGGCAAAGTTGATATTATCGTCATTGACTCGGTCGCCGCACTCACGCCTAAAGACGAAATCGAGGGCGACATGGGCTCCTACCAGGTCGGCAAGCAGGCGCGGCTTATGAGCCAGGCTCTGCGTAAGCTCACGGCAATCGTTTCAAAATCCAAGACCATCGTCATCTTTATCAACCAAATCCGCATGCAAATAGGCGTGATGTTCGGCAACCCCGAAACCACCACCGGTGGCAAGGCGCTGAAGTTCTACACCTCGGTGCGCCTCGACATCCGGCGCATTGCGCAGATTAAAAAGGGCGAGGAGGTGGTGGGCGGCAGGCACAGAGTAAAAGTAGTTAAAAACAAAGTCGCCGCACCCTTCCGCACTACGGAGTTTGACCTAATGTACAACGAAGGAATATCGACCGAGGGCGAGCTGTTGGCGCTCGGAGAAAAATTAGGCATTATAACCAAAAGTGGCAACTCCTACGCCTTCGGCGAGGAGAAGCTGGGCCGCGGATACGACGCGAGCCGCACCTACCTGCGCGAGAACAAAAAAATAGCGAACGAACTCCTCAAAGAAATCCGCAAAGGCCTAGCTAATAGCGCCACCGGCAAAGCGGTAGCGGAAGATAAAGAAGAAGCTCCGGAGGCAGAGTAAAAAGTTGCACTAATATTGTGAGGAAATTGAAGTATGAAAAATAATGAACCCCTACGCATTTGCGCGTAGGGGTTTTGTAGTCCGGCGAGAGGGGCGCCGGATCCCCGTTCTTCTAACCTCCCGCGTCGACTCAGGAGGAGCTTCCTCGGCGTCGCAGCCGGTCTCCCTTTGCCAAGGGGAGTCATCCTAGGGTGGGATGTTGCCCAGTCCACATGGGACTGAACGCTCTGCATCCGCTTCAACCGTAGATTGAGAGGTATGTGCCAAGGTGCACTGCACACAGCGACCCACCCAATCTAGACATTAGTATACACGAACGGCAGAATTTGTCAAGGGTTCGGAAGGGTCCGCAAAATAGCCCTATAAACAAAGGCTTTTTGGTAGCTTTTAGGACAAGAGTCGTTGGAAACACAAAATATGCTATATTGTGAGCATGACTACTGCGCTTAAAAAGCAAATACAAAAAATGGCGCGCGAAAGCGTGCGGGAGGCTTTTCGTGAAGAAATGACTCTTATGCACGCGGTTGGACTGGATGATACCGTGATTTTTAACGCTTGGCGCGACAACGGAGGCAGGCCTGTTCCGGTAGAGAAGTTCATACGCGTACTAAAAAAACTTGAAAGAAGGGAACGCAGTGTTCGGAAATAGAAGCTGATGGACGACCTGGAAAAACTGCTTCAGCGAGTTCCGCCAAAACATAGGGCACAAATACTTAAAGCCCTGTCCTGTTTGAAGGACGAGCAGTGCCGTCCAAAACTTAGACCGGAGAAACTTTTTGGTTCCAAAAATTTTAGAATCCATGTCGGGCGCTACCGTGTGATATTCAGTATGGAAGAATCCGGAGTAGGGCTGGTTGAAGTACGTTTGCGGAATGAAAAAACGTATCGGGATATGTAGAACTCTAGAAAGCAAGAGATCGATTGGCGGTAAACGAGCGGGCGAAGTCGAGGAATAGAGAAACGCCGGCGAACATCAATACCGCAAGCGTCAGCTGTACCGGCAGATGCGTGTTGAGCACTGCCGAAGCGACAAACTGCATGGAGCCTTGCATGCCCACATTGGCCCAGTTTTCAAACACATGCGAGACCCAGACCAAACGGCCGATACCATAGAGAGAAAGCACGCAAATATAGAGCTTAAGCGCTGTGGCGCTTAGGAGCTGGCGGGTGGCATATATGACCCCCACTCCTGCCATAACCTGTTGCTCGATTTTGCTTTGCATACAATGTGTAACTAGATTTTAGTGTTAATAGTTTCAAACACTTTTTTGAACTCCGCCTTGGCGCGATGCACGCGGGTTTTGACTGCCCCCACCGAAAGCCCTTCTTTTTTGGCGATTTCTTCCTGCGTCTTCCCTTCTATAAAGAAGAACGAAAGCGCGCGGGCCATAGGTTCGGGCATGCGTGAGAGCACCGAGGCCACCAAATCTATAAGTTCCTTCTTTTCGAACTGGCGCAAGTTTTTGTCGGGAATAAGCGCCCATATCTCCTCGTCGAGCCCGAACTCCGCCCCTCCGCGGCGCTTGCGCTTAGCATAGTGCGTAAGCGCGGTATTGATAAGGATGCGGTATCCCCATGAGGAAAATTGCGCCCCTTCCACCACCTTAAACTTTTTGGCGTTGAGATATATCTTGGTAAAAGCCTCCTGCACGATATCCTCGGCCTCCTCGCGCTCGCGCACAATGCCCATAGCCTTGCGCAAAAATGCCTCCTCATACTTGCGCACTAAAAGCGCAAATAGAGATGGGTGCGAAACAGAGAGCGCCAAAATTTCCTCGTCGCTCTTCCCCTCCCCTTGTTCCTCAAGACTAAGGTAGTCCATTGTCCCCACACTGTATATCATTGCCGCCTTTTATAACAGAGCGAGAGAGAGGCGGGTTTCAGCCGCTATTTTTTAGTGGAAGAGGCTGCTGCTGCGGCATCAATAACGGCCTGAGCCCCATCGCCTATGTGTTTGATGAGCGGTTTGAGCGAGTCGGCAAACGACTGTGATGCGCCCATGGCGGCATTAACTTGCGACTCTAGCTCCGCAACCTGCGCGCTGGTTGGCGTGTCGCCGTAGAGGATATTCTGCACGCCGGTGGCATAGTTCTGTAGCGCCGCGCCGAGCGTCTGACCGGCGGCAACAAGCGCCAGGGTGTCGACTTTGGTAATAGCGTCTTTGGTCTGCGCGTTGGCGGTTGCGAGCGTGTTTATATGGATGAGGAATTGAGCCGCCATGGCCTGGTTTTGGTTGGCAAGAGTCCTCGCCTGATTCATAAGATCATAAAAACCGTTGTAGGTGCAAGAGAGCGTCTTTTGGTTAAGCTGTACCAACACGGGCCCGAGCGTAACGTTGACATTGTTTATCAGCCCGATGTCATTTATGACGTTGTTGATGGCGATAAAATAGTCGTAACTGGTATAACTCTCCGGAACCGGCAATGTGCGCTGCGTATACACCATGGTTGAACTGGCAACAAGCGGCGGGAGTGCCGCCGCGTTCTTTTGCGTCTGAGCCACAAGAAAGTCGCGCAACAGCGCCTGACCTTTTGGAGTCGTGGCGGCGTAATAAGTTACACCTGCGTCTAGAGCAAATCCTGCAACAAGGCTGAGTACTATTAGGAGTATCGAGTGGAGCCGGCTCATGTGTATAACTCAAAAGAGAGCGTATCTAGAGTATATACTTAAAAAGAAGCAACTCTGTTCAGTTATCTACATCTATGACTTTTAAAAACCCGAGAGGAAAAGGGAGCATATTTACCGCCATTATCACTGTAGTTGTCCTTGTTATATTAGCGCCCCTAACTCTCGGAATAGGTCCGCTTCTTGGCGCGATTGTTTCTGACCTCGTGTTTGTCGGCGGCGTCGTCGGAGCCGAGTGCGCCGCAGGATTATATGGATGCGGCGGAGGGGGCGGAGGAGGGGGCGGAGGAGGCGGAGGCCAGCAAGTTGCTGTCGGCTCAACTTGCAGCTCGGCTGCAAACGCCTGCGGCCAAACGAACTTGGGGACAGTTATCAACAGCGGCAACGGCCAGGGTTCGTGCAACGCAACTGTGCCGCCAAACAGCCAGTGCCCGGCGCCGAACATCATCGCTGGAAACGGCTTTTACGCGACTCCTTCCACCGTAGGACCAAACGGCTCAGCAACACTCACTTGGAACGCCTCAAACTCGACAGACTGTGTGATAAATGGAGACAACGGATTTGCCAGCGCCGCACTTAACCCCAGCGGCTCGATATCAACTGGAGTGGTTTCTCAATCAACTACATTTACTCTTACCTGCGAAAACGGCTCCGGCGGCTCATCCACGTCGGCGAGTATCAGAGTTATTGTTAATCCGCAATACGAGGAGATATAAAAGCAGCGCGGCAATAAATAGGTAAACAGGTAGTGAACCTGCATACGCATAGAGAGTCGGAATTTTTTCTATGGTCATGCTTCCGTGGAGTACTCCTGTCTCATCAAAGTCGAACTTGGTTTGTATATTGCCGTCGGCCGCTATAAGAGCTGACGGGCCAAAGACGCTGCTGCGTATGAGCGGAGTGCCTGTTTCAGCCGCACGCAAGCGGGAGGCCTCAAGGCTCCAGTAAGGAGCCAGTGCGCCCGGGAAGAAGCCGTCAAACCCTATCGAAAGCAAAAGACCGCTTCCTGCCGCTTGTCTGCGCGCATATGTTTCCTGTTGGGTTTCTGAACATGCCAAACCGCCGATGCTAACACCGTCAATAAAAACGCTGTTTGCGGCGCCCGGAGTCAGACTATACGGTACGCGCGCAAGACCAAACCTCTGCAACCACTGTGGCGTATAGTCCGAGAGCGCGTGGAGCAGGTGTTTTTGGTAGGTTTGTTTCAGTCCGTTATTCCAAAATCCGAACTCATCGTACAGATTTCCGTTCTCTGCCGCCGTGTTCCAAAGCACTACAGTGGTAGAAGAGGGAACAAAACTTTTTAGCCACTCTCCGACCACTGAGTCCGGCACTATATTGTTGAGCGTCTCTACGGACGGACGGGCTTCAGTGTAAGTCGCCTCAACCGGAGAAAATGGGTATATCACCAAACTGGTTCTCCCGCCGTCGGCAGCGCTTAAAATCAGCTTCTGCAGGCCGTAGTCGCCGAACGGTTCCGGTGACGGGACGGTCGTGTACAAAAGCGATTGCGGACTGCGCTGAATAAGGGCGACCGACAACAGCGGGCCGGCGGTCGTATGCGACCGCCCGTACCAAAACGCTCCTCCGCAGATTACTGAAAGAAAGATAAACGCGCCTAGTGCAAGCCGCCACGAGCGCTCCGCGATGACAGCGTTTATCCACGCCGCGGCAAAGACAAGGAGCGGCACGCCGCCGAGCGACGCGATAAGTAGCGCCGGCGGAAACGGCACCAGCGCGTGGGCGATAGATGCGTAGTAATAGCCGCCGAATACGGGGAACAACAGCAGTTCAATTAGCGTGTAGAGCGCGGCGGCGAGCAAGCTGTCAATAAGCGGGCGGCCGGTCTGCATCCACCGGTACAGCAAAGCCATCGCACCGAAGAGCACGCCGATAAAAATAAGAAAGAAAAGGCTGCTTGCCCGCACCGCGTAGGTAAGAACCGGCGCTCCCGGCTGCATGGCAAGCTGTAAAAGAGACGCGTACAGCGTCGTCGAGACAGCCAGGCTCCCTGCGATGCAACCGCCGAAAAAGACTTCTTTTTTTGCGCGAGCGCGGTCGAGAAAAAAATAAAAAAGCGGTGCCAAGCCAACCAGCGCGAGCGGCCACAGGTAAAAAGGATAGAAAGTAAGCGCAAGCAAAATGCCGGAAAGTATGGGGAGCAAATATCGACGCATGGGTAAATCTAGTATAGAATGCTTTTTCATGGCGATGCTCGAATACAATGAGATTTTAAAAGGCAAAGTGATTTTGCTCGACGGACAGCCGTACGAGGTGCTCGACGCGCACGTCTTCCGCAAGCAACAGCGCAAGCCGGTCAACCAGACCAAGCTGCGCCATCTCATCACCGGCAAAGTGACCGAGCAGGCCTTCCATGTGTCGGAGAAAGTATCGGAGGCCGACCTCTCCACAAAAGCGGTCAAATATCTCTACACCAACAAGGGAGAGAAGTGGTTCTGCGACGAGAAAAATCCGGCGGACCGCTTCATGCTTTCTGCGGAGACCATTGGCACCGGAGGAAATTTTATGAAGCCGAACATGACTGTCGAGGCTTTGGTGTTTGACGACAAGATAATCGGCGTCAAAATCCCCATAAAAATGGAGCTAAAAGTGGCCGAGGCGCCGCCCGCGGTCAAAGGCAACACCGCGCAAGGCGGCTCAAAACTGATAACTCTTGAAACGGGCGTGACACTCAACGCCCCCCTCTTTATCAACGAAGGAGACATAGTCCGCATCAACACCGAAACAGGCGAATACGTGGAGCGTGTAGACAAAAAATAATTAGCGGACGATGTAGGGCAGGAGCGCCATGAAACGCGCTCTTTTGACCGCTTCGGCGAGCGCGCGCTGGTTGGAGGCAGTGAGGTTAGTGCGGCGGCGCGGCATGATTTTACCGTGCGGGTTGAGAAACTTTTTGATAGTCTCCGTGTCCTTGTAGTCGATGCGGACAAATTGCGGTGCGTAAAAATCTTTTTTCATAACTAGAAGGGTATATCGTCGGGGTTAATGTCTTCCGCAGGATAGTCTATGGCGTCTTCTTTGGGCGCGACCTGCGGAGCTTCGTTTACATCTCGCGACGCACTTGCACCTTGGCCGCTTGAACGCGGCCCAAATTGCACCGTGTCGGCCTGTATCTCGGTCTTGTAGTGCTTTACCCCGTCCTTCTCCCAGCTGCGGGTCTTGATTCGGCCTTCGACATAGGCGGTACTCCCTTTTTTGAGATACTGCGCGCAGGTCTCCGCCTGACGCCCGAAGACGACGACATTGTGGAACTCCACCTCCTCCTGTTTGGTGCCGTCTGCTTTTTTGTAGGTGCGGTTGGTCGCGATGGCAAAGCTGCACACTTGTGCGCCGCTCGGGAGCGCGCGCAGCTCCGGGTCGCGGGTCAGGTTGCCGAACACCATTGCTTTGTTGATATACATAAGTAGATTATATACCTAGCCCGTAAGCGCCTCGATAGATTTGTCCAGCTCGGCATCCGATACCTCGGCGGCCTTTTCCGGCGCGGCAACGGGCTTCTCCAGCGTCTTGCCCTCCAGCCGGTCGGAGGTAAAGACAGCCCGGCGCGGTGCCGTGGCAATATCCTCGCGCACCGTTTCAATGATAAGGAAGCGCAGGATAGGCTGCATCACCCTCACCGCCTCGGTAAAAGCAGTGATGTTGTCGCGGTTCATCGCAAACTTGATATGCCCAAAATAGCTTTCGGTATACTTCTCGCGTTTACCAGTAGCGGCGCGTTCAACTTGATAGGCCAGGGTTATTTTTTTAGGGAAGCCTTCGCTGATGATTTCCGCATCTCCCAGCGCTGTGCGGACGCTTTCCACAACCGCCGACACACCCTCATCTCCTACTGTGGGTACGATATGAAAGCCGACCTCATAGACCTGGGTGGTATTTTTGACCGTAGCCGCAGACGGGCTAATGGTCGCTTGGGATGAGGCTTGTTCAGCCTGCGACGTTTCTGCCATGAAAGTACCTTACCATATCAGATTTTCTGCCGCAACTTGTAGCTATTTCCATGTTTGAGCATACCCAAATACGACTGTTTTGTTGCCTCCTCCTCATCCTGCACAGTCCGTTCTTGCAACCGCCGTAACATTCGCCGCTTGGAACTTGTACGCAGTACGCGATGGTCGGGAAAATGCACCCAGCCGAGGAAATCCACGCCGGAGGCGAAAGTTTTTATAGAAACTTTGTCAGGATGCAATTCCAACTTCAGCTCCTCGCGCAAAAAGACTACGATATATCGTAGTCTTTTCTCCAACTCAGATTTGTCCTGCGACAGTAGTACAAAATCATCCGCATAGCGGACATAGTGTGTTGCTTTGAGTGTGTGTTTAACATACTGGTCAAACTCGTTCATATAGACGTTTACCAACAACTGGCTTGTGAGATTACCGAGTGGCA
>ERZ1292623.3008-Hain-H51-01um-R1-3008-length-14690-cov-6_pt1 | contig 14690 bp, 17 predicted proteins | sample MGYA00564398_ERZ1292623 | MGnify/ENA primary metagenome ERZ1292623 (study PRJEB36523, sample SAMEA6512633) | groundwater metagenome | collected 2019-01-07 | study: AquaDiva: Metagenomics assemblies of 32 groundwater samples
TCAATAGGATGATTAAAGTTTCCTTGCTCATCTGAAACAACAACCCTATTATGAAAGATATTAAACTTTATTTCTTTATTGTTGTAACCAAAGAATTTCTTAATTACACGAGGATAAGAAAGCAATCCGTCGGTAGTCATAACTTTAATTTGTTCTCCTGTTCTTTCTTTAATTCTATTCATAACTATCTTTACATTTTTGATACTTCTATCTTTCATGTATTCAGCAGAAATCATAAATCTTGTTTCTGTATCTACACTATCAATAAAAAAGTGCTTTTCTGTGCCTAATTTAGCTTTATGTGATTTTCTTCTGTGATATTCTATTTCGTCTGTCTGGGCTTCTTGTCCTACTCTTAATTTTAGTTTGTTTGTGAATTTGCTTATCATCTTGCTGTATTTCACAACCCAATTATAAACAGAAACATTACTTGCATTATGAGAATAGAACATAGCTAAATGCCCCTGAACTCCACGAGTAGAAGCACCCCCCTATAAAACAAATCTACTGATTGAGTTATCTTTTGAGGGCTATTTCTCATTCTAAAGAAACCATCATTTAAATCTATCTTAAGTTGATCTTTTTAAGATAGAATAATAATACTTATAAAGAAGGAAGAAAAAACATGAATATGTATTCAAACGATTCACTAGTAGAAGCTGCAGCAACAATGCCGCATTGGTTTGGTATGAAAAGTCCTAGAGACCCAATAGTACTTGAGGCGTTAAGAAGAGTTGACAGAAAAAAATTCTTAAATGGACATAGAACATGTTTAGGTACTGGAGATATTAAATTAATGAAAGATATTCAAAACGAAGGCAATAACCTTAGATTAGTTTATTATAAAAGAAAGGTTGAAGGTAGAAAAGAAGAAGATTTAACAGAAGAAGAAAAGAAAGAAGAGAGAGAAATATGCAATAAGCTTCTTGTAACAGCATTTAATGTAGGAGATACAATTTTATATGCAAAAGTCTCTGCAAAAGCATTAGCATACAATGATACCACTATTCTAATTGGAGAGGGGCAAACCTGTTCTATGCCTTCTTTAGTTGCTTTAATGTCTGATCTTCTTGAATTAAAAACAGGAATGAATGTACTAGAAATAGGAACAGGATGCGGATATCATGCAGCAATAACTTATGAGTTAATAAAAAGTGGAAAATTAACAACTATAGAATTTAATCCAAAATTAGCTAAAAAAGGAAGAAAAAATTTAGAAAGGCACTTAAATAGAGAAACTGAAAATGTGCATTTTGTTCATGGGGACGGTTCGATAGGATATTTACCAAATGCTCCTTATGATAGAATATATTTGACAGCTGCACCTCAAGAAGAAGGTTTCAATCCTCAACCATTCATAGATCAATTAAATAACGATGATGGTATATTATTATATCCAACAGAATATGATCATAATTTAAATTTAGTAAGAATATTGAATGGAACTGAAGAAAGAAAAAGTTTCTTTGGAGTTAGTTTTGTACCTCTTCTTGGAGAAAACTCAGGCTCATCCGCCCCAACTACCATCTCTTAATTGTTTTATCTGCTTGATTTCCTGCAGAGCAGAAATCTCTCCAGAACTTAATAAATCTCTGTTATCTTTAAATTTCTTGAATTGCTTTTCAGAAATTTGAGAATAAAGATACTTAGTATCTTTCAAATGTCTATCAAATGAAAGTCCTGAAATTGAGATAGCAACTTCCATTCCCTCTTTAGCCTCTTCAACACTCTTGCCATCAGACTGAATATTTTTAATCCGTCCAATAGTTTCATTTTTACCATCAATAACTTCCATTCCAGATATTATATTTCCTGAAACAATTCTAACTCCAAATATAGCTGGATTGCTATTTCTAAAAACATGTTGATGTAAAACCTCGAGTTTGCAAACTCTACTTAATTCCATTAATCTAGCTTTCTCAATTTCTTTATTTTTCTCATCTCTAAACTTTTGGAAGTTTTCAATTAATTTATAGATCACCTCTTCCTTTAGAACTTTAATATTTCCAAGTTCCTTAACTAGCTCTTTAGCCTCTTCATCTAAACCAACATTAAAACCAAGAACAACAGCATCAAGTTCATCAATGCTTAAATTTGCTTTTGCAGATAAAATATCTATCTTATTTATCTCTCCAATTCCAGCCTTAACAATTTTAATATTAACATCTCTTAACAAAACTAACATTGCTTCTAAACTTCCTAAAGAATCTGCCTTGATTATAATGCCTTTTTTATCTAGTTCAATATTTCCAGCAACCTCTTTCTTAAACTCTTTTTCAGCATCCCCTAATTTATCAAAAGTCATAAACGGCATACCAGGAAGAATGTCAACTCTATCACTTAATTGAAGTCTTATACCAGAAGCTGCAGAAGCTCTTTCTTCTGCTTTAAATTTAAAAGATAGTGGTTGAATAACATGAATTGCCTTAACCTTTGTAAGAATAGGTTTTTCAAAAGTAGCAATAGCAATTTCGTCCCCAACTCTCAAGGTTCCATCATATAATATACTCTCAATATAATTCAAATTCTTGTCTTTCTTAATCTCAAGAACAACGCCTTTAGCTTTATCTCCTAAAATTAATTGTTTTTTTAAGAATCTTTGAGATAAACCACATAACATCATTAAAATTTCAGGTATTCCCTCTCTTGTTCTTGCAGAACACGGAACCATTGCTATCTGTTTTGTGAAATCAGAAATCTTATAATATAATTCAGGATCAAGTCCATAATTCTGAAGTGAAGCTATTAATGTGTAAAGTCTTTCATCAAAAACCTGTCTAACATGTGTTGATTGTCTCTCAACACTCTCACTCATTTCATTTCCAATTTTACTCCAACCATTTATTTTATCAATCTTATTCAAAGCAATAATAAATGGTGTTTTATTCTGTTTCAAAATTTGAATAACCTCAGCTGTCTGAGGTTTTATCCCCTCATTAATATCAATAACCAATATAGCTAAATCAGCTAAACTTCCTCCTCTTTTTCTTAGATTGTTAAATGCAGCATGGCCGGGAGTATCAATAAACAAAAAACCAGGAATATCTAATTGTAGGCCTTTTTTCTCAATTAAAGGGCAAGCAATTTTCAACTTTTCAGCTGTAAAAGCAGTAAAAGAAATCTTCTGAGTGATAGCTCCAGCCTCTCCTTCAGCAACACTACTCGATCTAATTGCATCAAGCAAGCTAGTTTTTCCATGATCGACATGACCTGCAACAGTTACAATTGGCTGTCTTATCTTTCCTACATTAAAACTAGGTTCATTTTTCATAGAAATCAAAACAAAAAGAGATTTTTAAACCTTGATAAAACGGGAAACCCTAATAACCGGCTTTGTGTATAAAGTCCTAAAATAAGACTACTTCTTACACAAAGCCCCAATAACCCTACATTGTTACCTTAACGGTTGGTGGAAAAGGTTAAAAGATAGTTTTTACTTGTCTTTTCATGAGTAAAGAAGGTTTCAAGAACGAAAAGAAAATAATAAATTATCTTAATGGCAAACAATTCAAGGAACTAAATTCTTCTTGGAAAATATTTTTAGCAACGTTATTTTCAAAAAGTATACCAGAAAATACTAAAATAGTTTCTTTTGAAAAAGCAGGACAAAATAAATCAGATGTAGCAATTCAAATTGATAATACTATAAAAACAATTAGTGTAAAATCTGGAACAGGCAATAGTGTTCATCAAGAACCAATTGAAGATTTTATATATTTTCTTAGTAATTCCTATAATATTTCTAATTCTCTTGCCAATGACTTAAGATTGTTTATTTGGGGTGATGAAACTTTTGACGGGAAAGGAAAAGTTGAAGACAGACTTTCTGCAAGTAAGTTTAAAAAGAAATATCCAATAGTAATTGAAAGAATACAGAATTTTTTTGACCAATATAATGATGATTTGATAAAAAGATTTGTAGTCACTGGATTAAAAAGCCAAAGTTCTCCAGACTATATTTACTATGGAAATAAAAATAAAGGAGTCTGGAAAAAGAGCAAAAAAGTATTAGGATGGTTATGTGATAAGGCAAATGAATCTAAAGGTGCTATTTCTGTCGGAGGATTAACTTTTCAAGCATGGAACAGAAACATAAATGGGGGAAATAAATCTGAGAAAAAAAGAGGAGTGATACAATTAAAATGGGGAAGTATTGGAAAGGATTTAAAGAAAATAAAATGAATAAGGGAACGAAAGAGGGTACAGAAGAAGAAATAAATTTTGTAAAAAAATTAAACAGGAATAAAGATAGCACATATTGGAAAATTCTAAAGTTCTCACTGAACAAAAAGAATTTGTTTGCAGTCCATATCGTTTCGCATAAATTTGGAAAAATAAATGGTTCTTATATAAAACCCAAAGCAGATTTGTTTATTGGTTATTGTAAAGAACCTATTAGAGAAAGTTATTTAAAAGAACAAGATTATTACTTATCTGAAAAAGACTTAGAAAAAATTAATTTAGCTCCCGTAAATCATACTGGCATATCTGTTAAAAGGTCTGATTCTAATAAATATCAAATTTTAAAAATGAACCCTTCTACTTTTAAGAAGATATTTGGTAATTTTGAATTAGGAGCAGGGGCTTCTATTTATTGCACAAAAATTGAGGAATTATCCAAAAATGCTTCCGTCCTAAATGGATGGAATACTAATTGGGAAAAATTTGAAGGCTATTTCTCTAATATAAGGAGAATAACCCTTCTTAAGAATGAGTCTATTTCTTCTAAAGAGAGATTAATAATTGCTCGAGAAGTAAAAACTTATTCTAACTATTTAATAGGGAAGACTATTAATGAAAACAAAAATGTTTCTAACTTTGTTTTTATGGGTATCGGAAATTTTGAAGAACCATTTACTGCAACATGGTTTTTTGAATCAAATAAATTGAGAAAGGCGAGTATTGTACCCTTTGTTATTACTACTGGTTCTGGTAGGAGCCATGGTGATTTCACAGTAGTTGTTAAACCCACCAGGTCTATCTAGAGTTTCAATAATCTTTTTTGCTATTGCTTTTATAACTGGAACAGTAACACTATTCCCAATCTGTTTATAGCTATGAGAATTATTTTCTTTCATCTTAAAATTTTCTGGAAATCCCTGTATTCTTAAACATTCTCTCACTGTTAATTTTCTTTCTTCTTTGACTATTACTGGCACATTATTGCCTCCAGTTCCCATCTTAGCAGTTAAACAAGGAGAAAAACCATCATTTCTAAAAACACATCTAGATGGTCTAATCTCTGTGGCAAATAAATGATTCTCTTTTAATATTTTCTCTCCTTTTAATAAATTTTTATAATGATTTCTAAGGTGCGCCTTTGCTATTTCAGAAATGTCATAGCCTTTCACATTTTTGTCTAAGATATTTGCAATATTTATTTTTTCTTTTAGGGGTAATGGAAAATCAAAATTGCTAATTTTATCCAAAAAGCCAACAATATATACTCTTTCTCTATTTTGAGGGACACCATAATCTACAGAGTTTAGAACCTGATAAAAAATAGTATAACCCATCTCATGAAGTTTTGTTAATATTATCTTCAAAGTATCGCCTTTATTATGATTTACTAACCCTTTAACATTTTCAAGAATAAATGCTCTAGGTTTTTTATCCTTCAATATTCTCTCGATTTCAAAAAAAAGAGTGCCCCTAGTATCGTCAAAGCCAAGTCTTCTTCCAGCTATACTAAAAGGCTGACAAGGAAACCCTCCACAAAGAATATCATGGTTTGGAATTTCTGAATTACCTATTTTAGTAATATCTCCTGAAGGATACTCTCCAAAATTTTCAAAGTAAGTTTCATTTGCCCATTTATCTATATCTGAACTAAAAACACATTCTCCACCAAAGGATTCAAAAGCTATTCTAAATCCACCTATTCCAGAAAACAAGTCTATAAATTTAAATTTCATTTTTCTCCAGTTTATATTTAATTGTTTTTGCAACTTCAAAAGCAAGTAATGGGGGAACTGCATTTGCTAATTGTTGATGTTGTTCAAACCTCGTTCCAGATAAAATAAAAGAATCTGAAAAAGATTGTAATCGAGCTACTTCTCTTGCTGTTATAACTCTATCAAATTTGGGATGAATAATCATAGATTTTGTTGCATGTTTCAAGGTTATTGAAGGTTGCTTTGAATCTAATCTTCGGTAATTGTTACTATGCTCCCCACAAACATTATAAAATTCCTTCGGAATATCTTGCCAATTTCCTCCTTGAGGAACATATTTTATTCTATTCAATACCTCTTTATTATGATTCATCTTTTCATGGTTATATATCTTTCTCTCGCCATCAGCCATAAGTTTTTGAAAGTTTGTTTTTGGTTCTAAATAAAATTGTTCCTCTACATCAAGTAGGTTACCTAAGGCATCACCCACAGTAACTTTATAGTCTTTTATTTTTGGAAAATCTATTTTTCCAATTTTAGAGCCTATAAAAATTACTCTTTTTCTTGCCTGAGGTACCCCATAATCAGAAGCATTTAATATTTTATACTCTATTTCATATCCTTCTTTTTCCAATTTTCTTTTTATCAAGTCTTTTATAAATTCCCCATCTGAGTTCTTCATAGATAGTAAACCTACAACATTCTCTATAATTACAACTTTTGGATAGATTAAATTTACTGCGCGTATAACTTCTTCAAAAAGAGTATTTCTCTTATCATCAATATATCTTTTTCCAGACATAGAGAAACCCTGACATGGTGGTCCAGCGATAATTATATCTATCTTACCAGAATATTTTTTAAGAGTTTCATTGCCTATTTCTCTTAAATCTGCATTGATTGTTATTGTATTTTTATGATTCATTTTAAAAGTTTTCAAAGCCACCCCCCAATTGTCTATACCTGCAACAATGTTAAATCCTGCTTTTTCAAATCCTTTACTGAATCCTCCAATTCCACAAAATAAATCTAGAACAGTCAAACTATTCTCTTTTTCCATTATAAAGTAATGTTTTCTCATGTTTTTAATTATTTAGCATACTCAATTTAATTAACCCTAACCATTTATTTTTCTCATTCTCTAAACTTAAAGCTAATTCTGGAATAGCCAATTCATAAGGACAACAGTTTATAGCTTGATGTTTAGTTATGAAATTATAATAGATGCTGTAACATTTCATCATAGAGTTTGCAGATTTAATGTTTCCATGAAAACTCCTAAAAGTTTTAGTCCTCGTTCTTCTCTTGTCATTTGTTTGTATGTTTTTTGTATTTCCATTTTGATTAAGTAATATAGTAATATATATTACTATTAAGTATATAAATGTTTCTATATAGAAAAATATATATACTACTTTATACCTCTATTTATTATATGGCTGATAAAAAAGGGACAATAAGCCTCAAAATTGACCCTCACCTTTGGAGAGAAGCTAAAAAACATTGTATCGATAAAAGCTTCAAATACTCAGATTATGTCGAGAGTTTGATTCAGAAAGACTTAGGTAAGAAATAGATTATTGTACTGGAGTATATATGTCCAAAAAGAAAATTATGAGTCAAGGAGATATTAGAGATGGTGCAGTTAGGGTTGTTGAAAAATGGTATAAAAAAAGAGGTTGGAAAGTCACAAAAAAAGGTAAGCCTTATGATTTATTAGCTAAAAAAGGAAATAATTGTAGATATGTTGAAGTTAAAGGGACTATGAATCAACCAACTAATTTTAGAGCAGTATTATCAAAAAATGAAAAAAATTGGATGATAGCTCATAGAAAAAATTATAGACTTCATATCGTAGCAGGATTTGCAAAACATAAAAACTTAATTCATAAATCTTTCTCAGGTAAAGATTTAACTCAAAAGCCAAAACCAACAAATCATTATTATATAACTGTTCCAATGAAGAAATGACTTTATCAACAGAGACTACTTAATCAACAAAGCCCCAATAACCCAAACCTATAAAAACAATGAAATGCCCAAAATATTATGGAAAATCAAGAAAATAATCAAGTATCCAAAGAACAAGTAGAAGAAGAAATAGCAGAGCTTGTAACAAAAATCAAAAATACAGAATATGACCTAACACATAGTTTTAAGGGAAATTCTCTAATTGAACAAAAACTAGTAAATTCTAAGAAAACTCTTGAAGAAAAGAAAACTCTTTTGAGTAGTTTAGATGAAATTAAGCAAAAAAAGTTCAAAGAGAAAGAAAAGGAAATTCTAGAAGTAAATAGTTCAGATATTTCTAAAGATCAGGAAGCTTTCATAGAAGAGCAAGTTGAAGAAAATATGTAATTCTTATAGAAAGACTTAAAAGTCCAAATTATAACAGTTTTTAATGCAAACTCAAGATATTGTAAACAAACTTTCAGATTCCTTTACTATAGAATTTAAAGATTTAGCAATTTTAGCTTTAAATCAACAAGCTTCCCCAATTCAAGTTGAAAGATTAAAATTATACTTTTTTATAATAAATAAATATCTTCATGATAATCCTCATGAAATTAAGGATTCTGCATTAAATACCTATGGCGAAATTCAAACCCAAGTAAATGAAAATTATCCTCTCAAAAGAATAGCACCCCCATTTGGAGATAACTCTGATTTAACATTTGTTTAATCTCATTCACAAACTATATAAAATAAACTTTTCCTTAAGTTATCTATATTAAAGGGAGTTGGGGGGCGTTAAGAAACTATAAACGTCTTACGCATTTATTCTTAAAATGACTCAAATAAATTTTTTAGAAACAGGCAATAAAGAAGAAGATATAAAGAAATCCCTAAATCCAATTGTGTATAAATGGTTTAAGGGAAAATTTGGAGATTTTTCAGATTCTCAAAAGTACTGTTTAGTCCCAATACATCATAGAAGAAATATATTATTATCTTCCCCAACAGGAAGTGGAAAAACTCTTTCTGTATTTGCATCAATATTAAGTTACCTTGTGACTCTTGCTGAAAAAGGAGAATTAGATAATAGAATATACGCTGTATACATCTCTCCCCTTAAAGCGTTGTCTAATGATATAGAAGTCAATTTAAAAAGACCATTAGAAGAAATGGAAAAAATAGCTGGGAAAGAATTTGGTATAAGAGTCGGTCTAAGAACAGGAGATACAACAGTTGCAGAAAGGGCAAAAATGGCTAAAAAAGCTCCCCATATACTTGTAACAACTCCTGAATCTCTAGCAATAATTCTAACAAGTAAAAATTTCGTTGAAATGTTAAGGGGGGTAGAATTCTGCATAGTTGATGAAATACATGCTTTAGATAATAAAAGAGGAGCTTATCTAAGTATAACACTAGAAAGACTAAATGAAGCAAGTAAAATATGGCCTGTAAAAATCGGGCTAAGTGCAACAATTTCTCCTCTAGAAGAAGTTGCTAAATTTCTGGTAGGTATTGATAAAGATAGAGACGTGGAAATAGCCCAAATACCATTGCAGAAGAAAATTGACGTTCAAGTTTTAACTCCTGTTAAAGATTTAATAGAAGATAGTAATGTATCTCAAGAAACTTATAATTTAATCAATAATTTAATTAAAGAGCATAAAACAACCCTAATTTTCACAAATACAAGAGCTGGAACAGAGCGTGTAGTTTCACATCTAAAAGACAGATATCCAATAGAATATGGAGATAATATTGCTGCACATCATTCATCTTTAAGTAAAGAACACAGATTCAATATTGAAGAAAGATTAAGAGCAGGAGATTTGAGAGTAGTTGTCTGCTCAACAAGTCTAGAACTAGGAATTGATATCGGATATATTGATTTAGTTATTATGTTATCTTCTCCAAAAGCAAGTTCAAGAGCTCTCCAAAGATTAGGAAGAGCAGGGCATAAACTTCATGAAGTTGCAAAAGGACGTTTTATTGTAATGGATAGAGATGATTTAATAGAATGTAGCGTAATTCAAAAAGAAATGATTGAGAAAAAAATAGATAAAATAAAATTCCCAAGAAACTGTCTTGATGTTCTCTCACAACAAATATATGGAATGGCTATATATAAAATATGGAATGTAACAGAAATATATGATCTTATTAAAAGAAGTTATTGTTTTAGTGAATTGACTAAAAATGATTTTTATGATGTTATAAGTTATTTAGCTGGAGAGTATGCTTTGGAAAAATCAAATGTATATGGAAAAATCTGGTATGATGAAGCAGCACAGCAGATAGGAAAAAGGGGTAAACTTGCCAGAGTTATATATCTAACAAACATAGGCACAATTCCAGAAGAATCATTTATTACAGTTAAAATTGCAACTGGAAGAGAAGGGGAAAAAATAGGAGCAATAGATGAAGGATTTTTAGAAAGAATGAAAAAAGGAGATGTATTTGTTTTAGGGGGAAGTAAATATGAATATGCTTATGTTAAAGGAATGAATCTATATGTTCGTCCAGCTACTCATAGAAATCCAACAATACCTTCTTGGTTTTCAGAAATGCTTCCTTTAAGTTTTGATTCTGCTTTAGAAATATCAAGGTTCAGATTATTAATGAGTGAGAAATTAACATCAAAAAAGTCAAAGAAAGAAATAAAAGAGTTCATTAAAGAATATTTATATGTAACAGATGAAATAGCAGAAATAATACATAATTACTTCAACGAACAGTTTAGATTTTCAGAAGTTCCTAGTTCTAAAAAAATAATAATTGAAAGATATAAATCTGAAAAAAATTATCTTTTAGTTAATAGTATGTATGGTCGCAGAGTAAACGATGCTTTATCAAGAGCATTGGGATTTTTAATGGGAAGGGCAGGAGGTAGAGATATAGAAATAGGTGTAAGCGACAGCGGATTTTATTTTGCAGGACCTAATCTTCCAATAGAAAAAGCTCTCAAGTTTATTACAGCAGATAATCTTGAAGAAATTTTAGTAGAAGCTATTGAAAAAACAGATATTCTAACAAGGCGTTTCAGACACTGCGCAGCAAGGTCATTAATGATTTTAAGAAATTATAAGGGCCATAATAAAACAGTTGGAAAGCAGCAGATGAAATCCCATTTTCTTTTAGCAGCTGTAAGAAAAATATCAAAGAACTTCCCGATACTAAAAGAAGCCCGCCGAGAGGTTTTAGAAGATTTAATGGATATCCAAAATGCAAAAAAAGTAGTCGAGTTAATAAAATCAGATCATGTTGAAATTAAAATTATAGAAGCAAAACTTCCAAGTCCTTTCTCTCTAAACCTAATCCTACAAGGCCATACAGACCTCATAAAAATTGAGGACAAACAGGAATTTCTAAAAAGAGTCCATGAACTTCATCTAAAGAGTATTGGAGAAAAATAATTAGAGAGAGAAATTACCTTTTCTTTTCTTCATTAATAATTTTAGTAATAGAACTTTTTAATTCCGGAAGTTTATTCTTAACAACATCCCGAATTATTTCTAAATCTATTCCAAAATAAAGATGACTTATTACATCCCTAATTCCAGAAATCTTTTTCCATTCAATTGTGCTGTATTTTTCTTTCAAATTATCAGGAATATTCTTAACTGCTTCTCCTATTATTTGTATCCTCATTAAAGTGGCATCCTGAAGATTAAGGTCATTATTAAAATCATCTTCATTAATCCCTTTAAAAGAATTATCAATTCTTTCAATTGCTCTTAGAATATCGTTCAAGTAAAGATTATAATCTCGCATATTTTACCTCTTTTTTTATATATAACAATTCTGGCTTTAATCCACTTTCTATTACCAAATCAACTTTTTTTCCAAATATTTTTTCCAAAAAGAATTTTAAATCCATATAATTATCAAATCCAGATTTATGAAATTCCACCAAAATGTCAATATCACTTTTTTCATTTTGCTTTCCTTTGACATATGATCCAAATAATCCAATCTTTTTCACACTATATTTATTTATTTCCGCTTTATGATCATTAATTATCTTTAATATTTGATTGGAGTTTAATTTTCTAGACCTATGTACAAGATCGACAACATTTTCCTCTTTCAAATCACTTTTTTTAGCAGCTTCTCTTAATGGTTTTGTTATTTCTTCCCAAGTTTTATTATGTGACGAAACCTTTTTGATTATCAAAGTATCTCCCTCAAGAACAAAAAGCATCTTCTCCCCGTCTTTTAAATTAAGCTTATTTCTCACATCCACAGGTATAGCAATCTGTCCTCTTGAACTTACAGTTCCTATCTCAACTATTCTTTCCATCTTATTTACAAGATAAGTAAGATATACCATATACTTAAGCTTTCCTATTTACCTTTAAAAAGAAAATAAATATGTATTTACATGAAATATCAACAAAAACCCTTCGAACTAATAGGAAAAACAGTCTACTTCCTAAAAGAGAAAGTTCTTGTATTTGGAGACATGCATCTTGGCTATGAATATATGCTAAATGAAATGGGTCTTAATTTTCCCCAGCAACAAATAGAACAAACATTTAAAGAGGTAGAAGAAACAATTAAAACAGCTATGGAAATGAATGGTAAATTAAATAAAATAGTTTTCTTGGGGGATATAAAACACTATTTTGCATTTAATAAAGGAGAAAGAAACATAGTGCTAAATCTTTTAGACCTGCTTGAAAAATACGTTAAAAGAGATGACATAATAATGATTAAGGGAAATCATGAAAAGTTTAATCTAATAAAAGACAAAGACTTTCTTGATTATTACCTATATAAAGATCTAGCATTTATACATGGAGATATAGAAATAACTGAAGTTTTTAGTGATAAAATTAAATATATTTTAATGGGCCATTTACACCCAGCAATAACACTAAGAGACCCTCAAAAAATAAGAGCTGAAAAATACAAATGTTTTCTAGTGGGGAAGTATAAAAATAAAAATATAATAATTCTGCCTAGTTTTCTGCCTTTAGTTGAAGGCACAAGTCTAAACGAACACATAGATGATGGCAACTGCTTTATACCTGAAAAAAACATAAAAGATTTTAATGTGTTTGTTGCAAGTGAAAATGAAGTTTTAGACTTCGGAAAGTTAAAGAAGCTTTCAATGTAATGTAATCATTGTTAATCTTATCACTTTTTATGGTTAATTATCCTAAATTTATATTAAAAATATGTAGTATTATTACCTTTAATTTAAATCAAAATTAATTTGTTAATTGCTCATTATCTATATTAATAATGTAGTATAGTTACCTAAAAAGTTAAGTCAAAATAAGTATGATCGAGGCGCCCGGGGGCGCCTCAAATAAACGGGGTTGAACAAAGAATCAGCATAAAAGTTAATGTGAATATGAATATAAAATTCTGTTAATTTATGGGGGGTGGTTTCATACCAAACACTCTTGTGTTTTCAGATTTATTTTGGATCTTTGCTGGGTTTTTTCTTTTCATTTTTTTCTCCTCATTGTTTGTTTAGTTTATTTTTATTTTGTTAAAATATTGAAGAAATCCCTTTATTAAGCACTTATTAAAGCTAAATGAAGAACCAGAATAAAGAACCTGAATTCACAAGCCTTAAAAACTAAAAAATCGCTAAATTATAGTGAAAGATGGCAAATATATACATTATTCCAACCTGGTTCTTTGCATATAGTATTATATTGGAAATTGCCTTTGCATTAATAACTTCACTAGTTGCAATTTATTCATTTAAAATTTACAATCTTTGCAATCAAAAAGAATACAAAGCATTTGGTGTAGGATTTATATTTATTTCATTATCATATGTAATCTGGGCATTTGTAAATTTATTTCTATTGGATAAAATATCCGACAGCATTCAGGCACTATCTCTTCAAGAGTTTATATCAATAGGCTCTATTGGAATTTATATGTATATGATTTTTACACTTTTGGGTCTGGCAACATTAGCATATACAACTCTTAAAACAAATAACAATAAAATATATTCTTTAATAGTCATAATAACAATTTTAGCTCTTACATTTAGTGCAAATAAAGCACTAGCATTCCATGTACTTTCTTCAATATTTATAATATTCCTGATTTCGCACTATCTAATACATTATATGAAAACAAAGAAACATAAGAATCTGCTTATCCCAATTGCATTTATATTGCTATTTGTAAGTCATATACACTTCATGTTTGCAATAAATCACTATACCTATTATGTTATCGGCCATATAACAGAACTAATTGCATATATCTTAGTCTTAACAAGACTTATATTAATTATAAAGAAATAAAAGGACTTATAATGAAGAAAAGAAATAAATTAGAGATAATAAGGGACATATTGAATGTTATAAGGAATAAGAATGGGAAAATTAAGCCCACCCACATTCTCTATAAATCAAACCTATCTCATCAAATGATGGAAGAATACCTAAGCGAGTTGATTGAAAAGCAGTTCATAATTCAGCATAAAACTCTCAGTGGAAAAACATATTCAATAACTGAAAAAGGAATTAATTATCTAAATCAGTATTCAATGATAATAGATTTCACAGAGTCTTTTGGATTGGGTTAAAAAATCTCTACCTTTTTAAAAAATCAAGCTCTTCTGGCCCAGCTTCAACTAATCCTGAAAAAGAGTCTCGATAAAATTTATATTCATATTCTGGTGTCTGATTAGTTTCCTCTCCACCGACATCCAACCCTTGAAATCTTTCTACTGGAATGTATCTGAAAAAATATCCTTTTTCATCACGATTAAATCTCTGAATAAAATATGCAAGATGTGGTAATTTACCTTGAGTGGAAATGTAATATCTTGCTCTAAAATGTAAATCAATCTTCTGTCTTTTATCT
>ERZ1292623.3009-Hain-H51-01um-R1-3009-length-14690-cov-5_pt1 | contig 14690 bp, 21 predicted proteins | sample MGYA00564398_ERZ1292623 | MGnify/ENA primary metagenome ERZ1292623 (study PRJEB36523, sample SAMEA6512633) | groundwater metagenome | collected 2019-01-07 | study: AquaDiva: Metagenomics assemblies of 32 groundwater samples
ATTTCACTATTTCTCTAAATCCTGGAGAAAATAAAGAACGCTTTATCTCTATTTTAAAGACCTTGCCGGTAGATAAAATCATCGACCGACAGCAGCATCTTATCATCCATCCTAAAAATATCACCAAAACTATCACTGGCTTGCTGACCATGATCCAAGACGAAAACTTGTATCTTCATGATCTAGATATCCGCCGGCCTTCGCTGGACGAGATATTTGAAATAATCACCCAAGAAAAAGGATAAAGAAATACCATGAAATCACTCTGGCTGCTCACCAAAAAGAACTTAAAATTGCTGGTCCGTTCTAAAACTTCAGCTCTCGTTGTTTTTTTTGCTCCCTTGTTCATCATTCTCTTACTGGGATTATCATATAATACCAGCTCCAACTACGGATTGAACCTTGGAATTTATGCTCCGGCATTTACCGGCGATGTTGAATCGCTGATGAGCTCCTTGCAAGAACAGGAATTCAAGATAGTAAAATATGAAACCTCCGTGGATGATTGCGTTAAAGACATCAAAGCAGGCGCGGTTCATGCCTGCGTCTCCGTCCCCGAAAGTCTTAAGGTAGAGGATAACCAACAGAAAGAAGTATCATTTTATGTTGATCCAAGCAAGATAAATTTGGTAGGGGTGGTGCAGGACACCCTCAACGAAAGATTTAATCTGAAGTCCCAGGAAATCTCTAAAGAATTGTCTAGCAATTTACTGTCAGCAGTCTCCGATACAAAAAGCAAACTTGAAGAACAAGGAACCCAATTAAGTTCAGCAAAAGAGAAAAGCGCTGCTGCGTCCAGCGCTGCCCAGGAGATAAATCAACAGCTCACTTCCCTGGATTTAACTGTCCCTACTAGTGCCTACGATGTTCAAGTAATCACTGATTTCAAAAGTTCAGCTTCACCAAAGATCAAGAGCGGCCTCGCAGACGTAGAAGATGCCAAAGAAGCAGTGGAAGCTTCTGAATTGGAAGAAAAGTCCGCTATTCTCAGCAGTCTCAATGAAGTAGAAGATAAATTAAAGTTACTAGATGCTTTAGTGAATGGCGGAACAGTAAGTGGAAACACTACTGCCAACGCTACGAATACTACCATTTCTACAACTACTGCCTCTTCTGGCTTCCTCGGAGCATTAACTCTCTTAGAAGAAGAACTGCTCAATACAAAAACAAAATTAACTGCTGCTGCTGCTGTCGTGGGAAGCACCAGTTCCAGCTTAAGCTCAACCACGCAAAATCTACAGGAAAGCGTCAGCGCCTTAGAAACTGCACAGCAAAAAGTAACTGAGATGAAAGCCAGCTTAGATGCACAAAAAGTAACTGATGCCAATGTCTTATCCGCGCCCTTAGTTACCAAGATTGAAAAAGTCGGGCAGGAAAGCTCCTATCTCAATTATATGTTTCCTGCACTTTTAGTGTTAGTGGTCATGTTCACGTCATTACTGTTAGGAACAACCTTAGTGATGATGGAAAAGAACAGCCCAGCATTCTTTAGGAATTACTTCTTGCCTTTACGCAAAGGAACATTTGTTATCTCAACCTATCTTACAACATTAGTTATAACCTTAGTGCAAGTGTTAGTCATATTAGCTGTCTCTGCAGTGTTCCTCAAAGATAACTTGGTACAATTATTACCGGTAGCCGGAGTATTATTACTATCTTCGTCCGTCTTTTCCTTTATGGGCATGGGCATAGGATACGCTTTCAAGTCTGAAGAAACAGGAACCTTAGCTTCCATCTCTACTGGAAGCTTGCTCTTATTTGTATCCGGAATAGTCTTACCCATAGAAACTATATCTCCTACGATAAGGAGTATTGCTAGTTTCAATCCATTTGTCATCTCCGAAAGTATTATCCGAGAAGTATTCTTATTTAATACTGGCCTTTCTGGCATCTGGTTCGAATTGCTTACTTTAGCAAGTTATACAGTAGGTTTATTTGTCATCATTGTCGTCGTTGAATACCTTGTCCACCAACACTTTATCTCAGGCTTTATGAAACACCGGCATCTGAAGCACAGGCAGCAGGAAAAGCGCGATAAGAACAATGTCTAAATTTTTAATTGTTATAACCGGTTCTCCCGGCGTAGGCAAATCAACCCTGGCAAAATTTCTCACCAAGAGATTAGGATTTGACCGACTCGATTTACATCATTATTATAAGCACATTTCTACTGGCTACAATAGATCAAAACAAAGCTATGACATAAATTATCGTAGGTTTGAGAGATTAGTAAGAGAAAAATTGCTAGAAGCAAAGAAAGGGCTTATTATTGACTCACACATCAGCCACTTACTTCCTAAAAAATTAGTAGATTTATGCATCGTCTTAACTCATTCCAATCTCAAAACACTCGAGAAGCGATTAAAGGCGCGAAACTATTCCAAAAAGAAAATCCGTGAAAATCTTGATGCAGAGATATTTCAGGTCTGTTTGATGGAAGCGAAGGAGAAAGGACATAGGGTGTTAGTATATGATGTAAATAAAGGAGTAAATCAAGATAAAATAGCAAGAAAAATAAAATCGCTCTTGAATTATTAAATGAAAAGAGCAGAAATCCCCACTATTCATAGTGTGGGATGAATGCTGCGATTGATTTCGCTACTTTTCATTTTAGAAAATCCGTCTCGGAAAAGCGGCGTAAATCCCTGCCCTTTAGGGTGGGGATAGCTGCTTTTCAGGATTTTCTTTAATTAAGATGCTTCTTCTCTGGAAATCCTACCGACACCATCAATTTCTGGGTAACAAAATACTGGAGATTATAAAGGGAAAAAAGATCCTCCTCTGTGAACTTTTTCTTTTGCACCAAGGCTACGAGATTCCGAAGAGTAGGCTCATAATCCACAGAAAAGTAAATAGGCATATCCATATCGCGTTGGCGCATATGCCCCATCCCCTGTTTATCAAAAAGACAAGGAACAGAAATATTGAGCTCTGCTTCAGCGACAATGGCCTTAGTTTCTTTCTCACGATATACAGTAAAAATCATATCTCGCCCAGCATTAAAAGAATAGTGAAGCCTTGCTTCAACAACTTCTCCTTCTGGTGTAACAGTATGAGCAACGGTAATTCCTTGGTTAAGAACAAAAGGCGCCCGAGGACGGAAATCATCATACCCTTTTTGTATTCTATTGCTTAAAAGCAAATTTCCATCATCAGTTTTATAACCAAGAATATCGCCCAGATAAAAATCGTGTGATAAAACAATGTTTTTATCCCGCCACGATTGCATTAACATCATTCCCTTTGCCGGCGTATACAGCTGTCCATCCTTCTTATGCAGCAGAACTAGCGGAAATCCCGCAGCCGTCATATGCATTCTGTACTCTGGTTCTATTGGTTTATCCCGTAATTTATCAAGCCATGATCTCTGGTCAAATACGCCATAATCTAACTTCTCTCCATCATGCACAGAACCGCTGAAAGTCAATAAGTCATCAAGGAAGGTCATATTTTTCTTGAAAACAAACTAATTTTATAAGAATTGCGGACAAATCAACAAATCTTTATAAAATACCTCCCCTATTTCTCAACTCATGGCTTTAACGGCAACCGAAAAACTGCACTTACGTAAAACTATCAACGAATTAAAGAGCCACAAGGCTCCCCATACTGAGTTTGTAACGGTCTATATTCCCCAAGGATACGAATTATTCAAAATCGTCCAACATCTGGCAGAAGAACAGGGAACTGCTTCTAACATCAAATCTGCTGTCACCAGAAAAAACGTACAAGGCGCCTTGGAAAAAATGATCCAGCATCTGCGCGGCTATCCAAAAACTCCGCCCAATGGTTTGGCTGTTTTTTCCGGCAACCTCGCCGCAGGGGAAGGAAAACAAGATTTCCGGGTCTGGAGCGTCGAGCCGCCTGTGCCATTAAACGTGCGCATCTACCGCTGTGATAAAAACTTCGTCACAGATATTCTGGAAGACATTATGGTAGATCATATGGTCTATGGGTTGGTTGTTTTAGATAGAAGGGATGCCACTCTTGCTTTATTGAAAGGAAAAAGTATTGTTGTTCTGCAGAAAACACACTCAGAAGTCCCGGGGAAATTTAAGGCTGGAGGACAGAGCGCTCAGAGATTCGCCCGTCTCCGCGAAGGAGCCTACAAAGAACATTTCAAGAAGATCGCTGAATACATGAAGAATCAGTTCCTTCCTTTAGGCAACAACCTCAAGGGGATCATTGTCGGCGGTCCGGGAACGACCGTCAACGATTTCCTGCAGAAAGAATATATCACCGGAGACTTGCAGAAAAAAATCATCGGCACTAAGGACCTATCATACACGGAAGAATATGGATTGCAGGAATTGCTGGATAAATCTGAAGATTTGTTGGCTGAAGAAGAGATCGCCAGAGAAAAGAAAGCAGTACAGGAATTCTTCAACGAATTCAGAGAGAATCCCAACAAAGTAACCTATGGAGAAGCACAGACCCTAAAAGCGTTGGAAATGAATGCCGTGGGAGTGCTTTTATTGTCTGAAAGCATGTCTGAAGACAGGATATTTGAACTGGAAGAAAAAGCGCAGAAAGGCGGAGCAGTAGTGAAGATCATTTCCACCGAAACCCGTGAGGGGGTACAGTTGAAAGAATTAGGCGGGATTGCGGCTATACTGAGGTATGAGATAGAGTAAGAGAAAAATTAATACTTAAGACCAAATTTAGCTGCTCTTTCGCGTAATTCTCTTAGGGGATAATTTTCTGCCCTTTTTTCTGCCTGTGCCGAAACCACCTTATAACTCTTATCTAATTCCTTTTCCCAATCTCCAGGAATATACGCTTCAATTTTATCATCTTCTGCATAAAATTTTACTTCGCCACCAAATTGGACAGAAGTAGAAACGAGATTACGTCCTGAAAAATCATATTTTGCGAAAGCAGTTACATTTAACTTCTTTACCTTTAATGATCCTTTATCATAACAGTAACCTTGCTCAATAGCGTCTTCATTTTCCAGCTTGAAGGGAGAACCTAAACCTTCGGCAACCGCCCCTGCTTTTCCAATAATATTCCTATCCATCGCCTGTTGTATCCGTTCTTCAATCTTTTCTTCCAGAGTCTTTGTCATTTCAACCACCAAACTAAAACATGGCCAATCCCTATAAAAACATTATCAATCTACAATCGCTAAATCTCTTTTCCCTGCTTCAGCGCTTCCCGCACTAAACCTATCTCTTTCCTCTTACGGCCTAATTCTTCTGGAGAATAACATAAGATTTCTAAATCTACTGGCAATTTCCAAGCGTCAAGAAACTTATTAGGGCGTTTTCTGAAGGGAATACCACTAAATTTTTTAGAGACAGCGATAACGTCGACGTCGCTGCTTAACAATTCTTCATTCCTGGCCCGAGAGCCAAACAGCAGCACTTTTTCTACTTTATAGTTCTTTTTCATCTTTTTCAGTTCTTTGATTACTTCTTTAGTTGTGACTTTACCCATTGTAACAATTTCTCGCACTGACGTAAATAATTCTCGGCATCTTCTTTCACATAAGCCTTAAAAGGGACGTCTTCACTGGCATCGGGATATCGTGAGAGATAATATCCTTGGTTAAGTCCCGCAGAAGATTAGAATATTCTCTTGGAACATGTAATTCTCTTCCTAAAAAAGTAAGCGAATGAGTTGTTCCAGGAGATTCTTTTTTTTTAACTATAAACAGAGCTTTTAATGATTTTTCTGCCGCTTGCTGGCACCAAAAGGAAACTGCAAACCATTTTCCTCCTTTAAAACTTACTTTAGCGGTTTCAAGTTCTTCTTCACTTTGTAAAAACCAGCGTTCTGCTTCAGGTCTCATCAATTAATAAATGGCAATAATCTATTTAAACCTTACTCAACCTATACTACCTAACCATATATAGGCAATTCTTATAAAATATCATGATAATTATACACTATATGAACCTTATCGAAGAATCATATCAACGTCTATTCCCGGAGAAAGAATTCCCCTACCAAGCGGAGATGGAATACAACCGCAGATTGGCTGATTTTAATGCCAATATCCGTTTAGAGCCCAGAAAAATTAAAGTCAATCTCAATCTGCAATGGAAAGACATCGATAAAGAAATAAAAATAGGGTTAATTCAGCATCTGCTATTAAGAATCCTCAAAACCAGAGCACATACTCATAACATCGAATTATACAACAACTTCATCAAGAATATTCCTATCTTAACTCCAAAAACTAAATCTGATCCATTGCTAGAAACTTCCTTTGACCGCGTCAATCATCAATTTCTCTCCAACTCGGTAGAAAAACCAAATTTAACCTGGGGGACAGCTTCCTTCCGCAAATTAGCAAGCTACAATTTCCATACCGATACTATCACCGTGTCTACATTGTTTGCTGATGCTGATTCAGAAATTCTTGACTTCCTAATGTACCATGAATTGTTGCATAAATATCATAAATTCAAGCATAATTATGGAAGAAGTTCCTTTCACACCAGGGCATTCAAGGAAGATGAGAAGCTTTATCCCAACCATGAAAAAATCGAGAAGGAAATTGAAACTATAATCAAGAGGAAGAAATATGCAGGAAAAAGAAAACCAAACTTCTGGACATTCTTTGAGTAAGAGATCCATGCTCGAACAGCTCACTGAACATTACGAATGGAACTTAAAGATGGAAAACGGTGGACATGCAGTCGGTTATTACAGCAAAATTGCTGAAAAAATCAAATCAGAATACCAATTCCCAAAGGGAAAATTTGTCTTAAAGCGAAAAGATGAAAGGTTCTTCTTATGGCATTACGATCCAATAGCAACCCAAGACTAACGATATATTTAAAAATAACCCCTAATTTTTTGTAGGCATGGAGAAAAAGTTAGTCAGCGTAGGTACGCTCAAGAAAGGCGACACCATTATTATCGATGAAGCGCCTTGTAAGATCACCGATACCGCAACCTCACGTCCGGGTAAGCACGGGCACGCTAAGGTAAATCTAACCGCAGTAGGTATTCTTGACGGCAAAAAAAGGCAGATTGTCATGCCCGGCCACGACAGGGTCGAAGCGCCGATCATCGAAAAGAAATCTGCTCAAATCTTATCCATCTCTGGAAATTCAGCAAATGTTATGGACATGGAAACCTATGAAACTTTCGACATGGAAATCCCTGAAGAATTGAAAGAAGAAGTCAAAGAAGGGAAAGAAGTGTTGTACTGGACCATCATGGGCGCAAAAGTCATGAAACAAGTGAAATCATAATGGCTACTAAATTCGACGAAGCATTGAACCGTTTGATCAAAGGAGTTTTTGTCTGCAGGAACTGCAAAGCTAAAATTCGCGCGTCCAGTCTGAAAGTCAGCCAGGGCAAGATTAAATGTAGAAGTTGTTCTTCTGTTAAGTTACGGCCGAAAAGGAAGAAATAAGATCTAATTTAAAGAAACTTTTTACAAAGATTTTATAAGTATGCTTTAATTCTTTTCTTACAAGATGAAGCTATTAGGGATTTTGCTTTTATGTATGGTCTTGACTAGTTGTCAGAACACACAGACGACCGAAAAGATTTCCGACACTGAAGAATTGATATCTCGACTTGAGAATGTATATGTCCCTGAAACATATATTGTGGAACAGTATCGAGGTGGACACAATGCTAAAGAGCAATGGTCTTTTACTGTAGTTGGTATTTTTGAGAATCAAACTCCAAGAATCACAAATGTAAGCGGATTACTTCCTTTCAAAGTAAAATACTCTGAATTCAAAACATGTGAAGATGCTGGATTTACTGAATATGAAGGAGGAAGTTCGTGTAGTATTTCCTCAATGCTGGAGTTAGTCGAGAATCAGTTGGAAGACCTTGAATGGGAAATAGAGCTAAATGAAAAGCATAACAGAACCACTGATGTGTATGAAAAATCTTATCTCGATCATGGAGCGGTTTGTTTCGATGGTAGCCAGAAGATCTGTTTTGATGAAGACAATACTTTATTCTATTACGAGAATCCCCCTCATATGTATTGGTATCTTAAAGATTATAACTACCCGCCTGATAGCTTAAAGGCCCGCTTGAGTTCCTATTACGAAAAGAAATAAAAATAGCCAACCCAAACATATAAAAAGTTACGTTCTTTCTTTTACTGGTTATGATTGAAGCTCTTGCCTTTGTACTCAAATACAAGTTCGTCCTGCTCTTCTACCTATTTGTTGTCCTATTTATCGCCTTCCATTGGAAAAAAATAGAGCGTCAGGCAAAGATCATCTTTCTCTACCGAACTAAAGTTGGGTTACACTGGATGGACAAATATTCTGCAAAATTCCACGAATGGGTTATCCTCTTCGGCTACATTGGCATGGGAGCAGGATTTGTAGGATTGGTGGTGATATCGTATGTTCTCATACATAACCTTTATTCACTTATCACTCAGCCTGAAGCAGTGTCTGGAGTTTCCTTAGTCCTTCCCGGCGTACATGTTCCCGGATTAGGGGTTTTACCCTTCTGGTATTGGATTTTAGCTATTTTTGCTATTGCTGTGATACATGAATTTTCTCATGGTATTGTTGCCAGAGCGCATAATATTCCTGTCAAAAATACTGGTTTGGTCTTCTTTGGTCCAATATTAGGAGCATTTGTTGAACCAGATGAAAAAAAACTGCGCAGTGAAAAAGACATCGTGCAATATTCTGTTCTCGCTGCTGGTTCCTTTGCCAACGTTGCTCTTGCTGTTGTTGCCATCCTTTTCCTTAACTTTGCTTTCCTGCCGCTCCAGGAATCCATGGTAGAATCTACCGGCTTCACTTTTGATGCCTATGTTGATGAAACCATGCCGGCAGCCAAAGCGGGAATAAAACCTGGCACAATTATTACCGGGATTGGTGATCTACCAACGAAGAATTTCCAGGAATTTAGTGATGAACTACTATTTTATAAGCCGGGAGAAACCATCGCCATCCAAACCAAAGAGAAAGAATACTCTCTTGTCCTCGCTGCCAATCCCGACCATCCCCGAAAATCATTCCTTGGAATTAAGGATATTAGAAATGAGTTTAATATTAAAGAAAATTTTCAACAAGGAGCCGGGAAGGCAGCTTACCTAGTTTTAGATTGGTTTACCGGATTCTTACGCTGGTTGTTTTTATTGAGTGTTGGTATTGGCTTGTTTAATTTGTTACCATTGCCGATTGTTGACGGAGGCAGAATGGCTCAGGTATTTTTACATAAGTTGCGCGGCCTTGAGCGAGGAGAATTACTCTATCGCAAAGTAAGCTTATTCTTCTTGCTGATATTGTTGTTAAATTTGTTTTATCCGTTGTTGGTGAAGATACTCTGAGACTATGAGTGACTACGAGAAATTCAAAATCATAAAAATGCGTGAAACCGTCTCACCTTGCACTGAAGTGCAAGGTTTGAAGAGAGACGGTTTCTAAACTACGCATTTTTAGGATGCAAAAATAGCCAGTGATACTATGCCATTCATCCATTGACTAAAGTCAATGGTTTTCTGGCTATTTTTTTGCATAAAAGAATACGACTTTTGGGATTTATTTCTTCATATTAACCAATATCCCTATATTGGCAGATGTTACGCCTGGGCTAAACGTGATGAGGCAGATAAGATAACAGAAATCAGAAGCGGGGAATTGCTCGAAGTATTTGGAAAAATCATTTCTGATTGGAATCGAGCTGTTTACCAGTTATTCCAACATGATAGGCCTAATTTAGCGATTCTCGGAAACGAAGCCCCACACATGCATGCTCATTTAATTCCTCGTTATAATTCTCCAAGAGAATTTCAAGGCATGGTGTTTACCGATCCAAATCCAAGAGGAAATTATGCTCCTTACGATAAGCGAGAACTTCCGTTGGACATTCTTTTGCAGATTAGAGATGCTATCAAAGAAAAATGTAGGTAATTTTATAAAGAAAGAGCAAAAAGATTATTCTATGCCTCTAGACGACTTCCCGGAGATTTCCTACCAAGAACTAAATATTTGCGCAGTAGAATTATTTGAACCAGGCGAGAACCCTCTTGAATATATTAGAGCGGTTAAAGAAGATTTTACCACGGGTAGATTTGAGCGTTATGCTTCTGATGAATTGTTCGAGGTAATCAAAAATGTTAGGGAAGCGCATCATTCTCTTCCTCTAGAAATGAGATTGAGGAAAAATAGAAACTATCACCAGATAAGGGATCAGCTTGTTGAAAAGATGAGAGACAAGCATACCACAGAAGAAAGACAAGCATGGAAAGATGGACACCAATATACCTTGGAAGATTTCGTTAAAAGTCCTTTTAAGGGAATTTCATTTAAGTCCATCTGGGATGAAATGCAAGAAGATTTAGACTTTTCAGATCTATTCTCTGGAAAAAGAAAGCTTCTTAAGGTCAATCTGACGGCTTTTGCATCATTTGGGATATTTTCTCTTCCTCACGAATTGATTCATGCCGGCACAAATTACCTTACTGGTGGAACCAATAAAGAAATAGTTATTAACACCTTATATGGGGGGCCGCTTTGGGAAAAAATAATCCCTGGAATAGAGTCAAAAGTATTATTCCCCCTAATCGGGGGTTATGTTAAATTTGAAAACCCTTCTACCATTGGAACGCTTACTACCACCATAGCTCCGTATGTGCTAACGCCAATTGGCATATACTTAATGAAGAAAGGAAAAGAAAGAGAAAGCATTGTTATTTGCGCTGGCGGTGCCTGTTTAGGTCTCCTTCATCTAGGGGGAATTATTGGTGATTGGAGAATGGCGAGACAAAAAATGATAAAAGAAAGTGCTGAATTGGTGCAAGATTCATTAAATCTAAGAACATCTCCAGAATATGCTGATGCTGCAACTTTCGCAATGTTCTTGGGAGGACTCTACATCGGAAGCAAACTGCTGGCAGTATCCTACAGAGCAAGTAAAGCCACAGTTAATTCTGTAACGAAGTATGTAAATAAAGAAAAATTATAATTCAGTTAGAGATAAAATAAGAAAAAGTTAACTGCAAATCAGGAAAATCTTTCCTCCCTTTTTCCCAGCCGCATAATCTTGAGACATTTCTTTGAGCAAGATTATTTCAAACAAAAGACTGCATCGATGCGTCTTGACACACTAGAATCTTTGCCTGGATACTTGCTTGCTAGAGACACCGGTGAAGGAGGAGTAAGTAATGATGAATCCAAACTTCCAGGATAGCAAGTAGTTGTGAATGCTGTGCTAGTACATTCTCCTAGGTAATAGTAACGCTCTGATTCGGGAGGATTTGGTGCGCAAGTGCCATCGGAGGTGTTGTGGATAGTTTCACGAACATCTATCTGGGCAGCCAAACATCCAGCATACCCCAGGTCCTTACAAAAATCATTTCCTGTTTTGTCTTTCGGTAGCATACCGGCAGGCAATCCGTAATATGAAGAAAGAACATAAGGGTCACTAAAAACTGGAGTTAATCCTGCCAAATCACTTTTAGTAAGAAACCCGCAAGTTTTTCCTTCCGTACAAACTGTAGTACCGGCCGGCTCTTTAACAGGCGCTTTAACATCTCCAAATTTTCTATACGCCTCCCCAGCCACATTTCCCTGACAGCCAAGCAAGAACATAGAAACTACGACCATGATTAATATTATTAATAATTTTTTTCCCATAACCAACACCTCATAAAATCTCTAGAGTGAAGAAGAGTTTTTAAAAAAGCGTGCCCCCCCCCCCCGATAGTAAAAGAATTACTCCTGCTCGGCTAAATGCTTCTCTGCTCTAATCCCTGCCAAAAAGTTTAAATATTAGATACTTATCTAATCAGTGGATAATAATGATTCATCTTTCAGAACATGCGCGCAAAGCTATGGCTGACGATGAAATAACTGAAGAAGAGATTAAAGCTTGTTTAGAACATGGTGAGTTGGAAATAAAACAGCTGATAAAAGGAGAATTGCGCTGGGGAAGAAAATTAAGTCTGAAAGAAAAAACAATTATGGTTATTTACACCGAAAAGGAATCAATCAAAAGAGTAATAACGTGTTACACCATCAGAAGGAAAAAATGGCTAAACTAATGAAAGAAGAAGCGCCCTATTGTGTTAAATGTGATCGAGAAATGAGAGGAGTTCTTTTGCCTAAATATGAATATCAAGAAGGCCTTGTTCTTCATAATGTTAGCGCTTATCGATGCAATTCCTGCGATAAAATATTTTTCACTGAACAGCAGGCAAAAGAAATGAAAACGAGAACTAACGAACTTAGAGAATACACCTTTGGATTCGAAAGAAAAGTGCTGGTAAGTGGAAAAAGTCTGGTAGTTGGGATTCCGTCAGAATTAGCGGAACATCTTCACCTCCGCCAAGGACAGAAAGTAAAAGTCTATCCGGTTGCCAATGAAGGATTGATGATTAGGAAATTATAAGGACTCCTGCTCCGCTAAATACTTCTCAGCTTCCATCGCGGCCTGGCATCCAGAACCTGCAGCGGTTATTGCTTGCCTATAACGAACATCCTGCACATCACCGGCTGCAAACACGCCAGCAATATTTGTTTTCATGAATCTGTCGGTCATCAAATAACCCAATTCATTCATATCTAGCATTCCTTTGAAGATAGAAGTATTAGGAACGTGTCCGATCGCTAAGAACACCCCATCAGTCTTAAAATCAGAAGTCTTTCCTGTTTTCGTATTCCTCAACTTCACGCCAGTCACTTTCTTTCCATCACCGAGAATTTCTACTACTTCACTATCCCATACTACTTTACATTTTGGATTTTTGAAGAATCTGTCCTGCATTATCTTAGAAGCTCTAAATTCATCTTTTCGGTGAATGACGGTAACTTTTGTAGCAAACTTGGTCAGAAAATTTGATTCTTCCATGGCCGAATCCCCGCCGCCGACAACAACCACTTCTTTCCCTTTAAAGAAAGCCCCATCACACGTTGCACAAGTAGTCACGCCCCTACCTTTATATTTCTCTTCGGAAGGAATCCCTAACCATCGCGCAGATGCTCCGGTAGCAACAATTAAAATCTTAGTCTGAACTTTCTCTCCACCTATCAACACTAATTCAAATCCATTCTTTAGCTTCTTGAATTCAGAAGCGATATCAACTTTGAATCTTGTCCCAAACTTCTCAGCTTGCTTCTTGCACATTTCCACTAAAGCTGGACCCTGCACTCCTTCCGGAAATCCTGGGAAATTTTCTACATCAGTCGTTAACGTCAATTGCCCGCCATCTTCCGGTCCAGAGATAATTAAAGGGTTGAGATTAGCTCTGGCTGCGTAGATGGCAGCTGTACAGCCGGCTATACCAGTTCCGAGGATGATGACGTTTTCCATTTTAGATTGCGCCTTTTGAGTCTAATTTGTTCAAACCTGCTTTCTTTCTAAACCCGTCGAATTCGACGGGATTAAAATTAGGGTTGTTTAAGCGCTCCCAAATCCCTAAGAACTCAATAGTATTTCTGTTTCTAAGCCAGTTCTTGATAAGATCATCACTTCTGGCGTCTCTATATTTTGCAATATCAGTAATGCATATATAATCCTCATTTCTCTCCTTGTAAAAAGAGATTTCCTTACTTAAAACATTGATTTTTTCCATTTAGTGTAATAAATGTGAAAAGAGGTGTTATTTAAAGGTTTGGGGTATTTGAATTATCCACTAGTTCTAATCTCACCAGTAAGGTATTTATTGCATTTCGGACAATAATAACTAAGTTCAACACCATATCCATATATTTCTCTACTTCTGTAAATATCCTCCCACTCAGAACCAACTACTATTCTTCCCTCTTTTCTTTCAAGTTTTGCATCGGATATTTCATATAAATCATCACATTTCTCACAATAGAGGATTCCCTTATCTCGCAAAGAATATAACTTACGCTCAGCAGTAGCTTCACTTCTATTAAGAGCATAAATTTCTTTTTTCAATACATCTTCGAGCTGTTCTTTCTTTTTGATAGAATCTCTTATTTGTGAAAGATTTTTAAGAAGAAGCTTATGTTCTTTTTTTATTGACATTAAAAAGAAAAGAAGAATTAATAGTCTTATAAACTTTTATATTCTAAAGCAGATAGGTGGCGGTTAAACTTTCTCACTCTTTCTCCTACAAATTAATATCTACTATTTTGTGATAGATTACGCACTATTCCCACAGGAAATCTTACCATAACAGTACTGCCTAGTTCTTCGCCATTTGTTATCCTAACTTTATCATTAACAGATATCTTTGGAAATCCCGTACAGTTCGCCCACCCATCGCGGAAGTAAACCACATGAACGTCGCGAGGCTCCAAAAACCCATCAGTTACTTCTAGACTGAATTCAAGTTTGCTGTAAAGATGGACACCTTTACTAGTAACATTCAGATCAGTATAACATTGGCTATCTGATGTTGCGATGCCATTATAAATATCAATTTCCTTAGGATAATTAGCACCTTTACAACCGCTTAAACTTAACATCCCGACAAGACCAAGTATTTCTTTTTTCATTTTCTCTCTACTCCTTCTCCTGATTCTCCATCAAGTAATAGGCTAACATTCGAACACCCGAACCAGTCGCTCCCTTAGACAAATAAGGACCATCAACTGCCCAATAGGCAGAACCAGCTATATCAACGTGCGCCCACTTTGCTTTCTCCACGAACTTGGATAAAAACACCCCAGCGGTGATAGAGCCTCCTTCGTAGCCTTTTCCTTTCTGGGAATTATTGTTCAGATCGCTTTTCGACCCGTCCATCCAGTCCTGATATTCCTCAAAGAATGGTA
>ERZ1292623.3011-Hain-H51-01um-R1-3011-length-14685-cov-6_pt1 | contig 14685 bp, 8 predicted proteins | sample MGYA00564398_ERZ1292623 | MGnify/ENA primary metagenome ERZ1292623 (study PRJEB36523, sample SAMEA6512633) | groundwater metagenome | collected 2019-01-07 | study: AquaDiva: Metagenomics assemblies of 32 groundwater samples
GCTGGCAATCGAGAAAAATTCGTCACGGGAACGCTCGACCAGCTTGGCCTCGGTGATATCTTCGACAAAGACCACGGCGCCGATGACTTCTAAGCGCTCCCCCTGTTTCATAACAATCGGCGAAATATCAATGCGCAGGAAGGCTTCGCCAAGTTTGATGTCGCGGACTTTGATTTTAACGCTTTCCTTAATACTCCGATTAATGTTTCCAGGCAAATCAAAGTCCTTGAGACCAACCGCGATAGTCTGTATCGTGCACTGAGCGTCGCCGCTGCCGCTACGGTGCAGTTCATGGGTTATGCAAAGAAGCTCCTGGGCCACACGGTTAATGACCAGGATGTTTTGGGCTTTGTCGGTCAAAATAAAACCGGAGTTAAGGCTGTTGATCGAGGCTTCCAGTCTGACCCGTTCTTCACTTAGCTGTTTTGTTCTTTCGGTAACTTTTTTCTCAACGCCTGCCTTTTCTTGCCTTAAATCCTCTGCTAATTTTCGCTCCTTAGTAATATCGTTTTCCAGACCGACAAAAAAGCTGATATCGCCTTTGGCATCTAAAATAGGGGAAATATTTAGTTGGGCAATATAGCTTTCGCCGTTCTTCCGCTTGTTGGTTATATCGCTAATAAAAGGTGCTTTTTTTACCGTCAGGGTCTGCCACATCTGCTGGTAGTAATTTTCGTCCATTTGCCCACCCCAGAGAGCAGTTGTTTTACCAATCATTTCCTCAACCGTGTAGCCAGTGTTGCGCTGAGCGCCTTTATTGGCGTAAAGTACTACCCCTTTGTTGTCAGTGATAATTATATGTTCATAAGCGCTATCGGCTGCCAGTTTGAATTTTCCCAGCTCTTTTTGAAGTTCCTGGGTGTCCTCCAAGACATTAAGCATGGCTTTTTTGGCATCGTTCAGATTTTTATTTTGGGCTTGAGACTTCTGTAATTGTTCGTTAAGCTGGACGGCTTTTGCTTCCAGCTGATCTTCCAAGCTCTTTTTCTCTGTAATCGGAAACCTGACGGCTATATATTGGTAAGGTTTGCCGTCTTCTCCGAAGATTGGCGCAATAACTGTGTCAACCCAATAAAACGTGCCGTCTTTGGCCTTATTCTTAATTTCCCCCCGCCAAACCCTGCCGGATGAGATTGTCTCCCATAATTCTTCGTAAAAGGCATGGTCGTGATAGCCTGATTTTAGAATACGATGGTTTTGACCTAGCAGTTCCTCCTTAGAATATTTGGAAACTTGCTCGAACATAGCATTGGCATAGATAATGTTCCCCTCGATATCGGTCATGGAAACGAGGGCGATTGTTCCGAATGATTGCAGCAACGTGTTTGACAGGTTTTCGTCCAGTTGCAAATTCTTTTTAGGGAAGGGGCCGAAGACTTTATAGGGTTTTGTTGAATCACCATAACCGACATAATCCTCAAATCTAATACGCTCCGGCTTTACCCCGATTCCGCTGGCAAGCATCTGCCTGGCTTGGGCCACCATCTCCGGCTGGCCGCAGACATACCAGAGTGTTTCGGGGCTATTGCTGGCATTTTTTAAAATAAAATCTTTTTCAATCTGACCGATTTTTTCCGCTAGCGTAAAATTTGCATTTTGCCGGGCCAAAGCCCGCAGTTCTTCAACGTAAGCTGCTCTTGCACTATCTGAATTGGCATAAATAAGATGCATTTTATAAGGCAGCTTGTTTTCGGTAACAAAACGTATCATGCTCATAAACGGTGTTATGCCTATGCCGCCGGCGATAAAAACAATTGGGGTGCCTACGTCTGCCGGCAAAGTAAAAACTCCGAGCGGACCCCTTAGCGTAAGCCCCGTACCCATTTCTGCCCGCAAAAGAGCTTGTTTAAAAACGCCGTTTGAAACTCTAAAAGCCACTATGATTTTATTTTTTTCACTAGGCGAGGAAACAATCGAAAAATCTCGACTGCTGCCCCGGACGTCTCCTTTTAGACCAGGTATCGTCAGGCGTATATATTGCCCGGGACTAAAAGAAAACGCTTGGCCGCCAAGATCAAATGTTAACTCAACGCTGCCTTGGGCGATTTCTCTATGCGCCTGCAGTTTTACCGAGTATATGCCTACCTGGTTCATGTGTTCATTTCTTTGGCTCTTGTTTTAGGGCTTCTATCTGCTTTTTGAGCTCAATCATCCGAAGCTCCCTGCCCACCATGGTCTGGTTAAGGCGCTCAGTCTCTTCGACCTTCTTTTGCAGCTGCTGCGTTCTGGCGTCTACCTGGGCCTGCAAGTTCGTTTGGGCTAATTGCAGTTTGTCAGTCATGAGATTAAAGGCGCTCGCCAGTTCACCGATCTCGTCAGTTGATTTAATGGCTGACCTTTGAGACATATCCCCGGCGGCAATAGCTCGCACCACTCTGGTTAGTCCGCCAAGAGGAGTGATAATTAACCGGCCAACAAGCAACAAGATAACAGCGATGGCCAAGGCCGCCATAAGAACAACCAGCAGGCTGATCTCGATCACAATCTTTGTGACCGGACCAAAGGCAAGGCTGGTGGGTGTCTCGACCAACAAGACCCAGTTGTTGCCCTTGTAGGAAAGATAGCCGAGTGAAGGAGCTGCAGAAATGAGAAAAGTGGGGCTGTGGCTAGTTTCTTTGACTATGCCAGATGATACCCGGCGACTGGAGATAGCTTGGCTGATGAGAGGCACATCTTTTTCGTCCTTGGTGAAAAGGTTCTGAGAGTTATCTTGGTTGGTCGAGATTAACACGCCTTCCTTGGTGTAGAGGTTGACGACACCCTCACGCTGGACATTGCGTAGGACTTCGGAGATAACCGGCCAGGAATAATTACCGATGACAGCGCCAGTGATGGGCTTACCAGGGCTACTATCATCCCGAACAGGAGCGGCAAAAAGAATGGTGGGTTTACCCGTGTCATCGGAGGCGACAAGGTCCGAGACATATACTTCGCCTTTAAGTACCGCCTGATAGGCGGCAAGGTTGTGTGGCTGTGTGGTAACATTACCCGTCTTAGGCAAGCCGGACCGCGAGGAGACCATGACATTACCGGCCCTATCCACAGCGAACAGGATATCCCATGGTCCGCTCAAAAAAGTCTGTTCTTTGAACCGGTCAACAGCTACTAACTTTGCATCCAGCCCGGCCCTGCCCGCCAAGAGTTCCTCCAACGGAGGTGTGGTAGCGATTACTTGAACGTCCTTGTAGCGCTCATAAAGCAGTCGGTCGACGGTGTCGATGGCTCGATGAGCGGTTCCGGTTTGGTTAGTGGTGATTGATTGCTGAAGCTGGGATTTAGTTACAGTAAGGTTGAAAATAATGACTCCGCTGACGCCGAGCACAACTCCGGCGATGACACCCAGGCTAATTTTAGCGCGTAATTTCAGGGAACTAAGTTTCAGCAGAACTCTTTTCATCGACCCAGGGCCTCGATAAATCGCGGTTCGATTAGCTGGTCGGTATCGAACTGACTAGGACTTGCTTGGCTGCCTGCCGAGGTGAAATCGGCCAGCTGGCGCAGATTGCCATAAAGTGAGTCTAGACCCGCCGCGAAGCTAAAGGCAGATCGATTGTCATCTTGGTCGAGCATGGTGATTCCTTCCAGCTGTTTAGCTATATTCTCGGCGGTATCGTTAGAGGTTTGGGCCATAATGGCGTTGCCTTCCCCCGGGTGGTCTTTCCAAAACTGCAAACCACGAAAGTAGGCCCGGATAAGCCTGTCGACGCTGTCGGGATATTTTTCGATAAAGTCGGTAGGCATGGTCAAGATATCGGTGATCAGACCCGGCGCGTCCTTAGAGCTAAAGACGACAGTGCCTGCCTGCTGGCTTAGAGCCTTGCCCATATAGGGTTCGTAAGTTACGGCAATCGGTACCTGGCCATCAGCAAAGGCCCGGGCCGACTTTTCAGGATCAAGGTCGACCGGCGTGATATCAGTTAGGGTCAGGTTGTTTTGCTCCAGAGCGAAGCGCAGGAAGAATTCTTCCAGAGTGCCTTTTTCAAACGCCACCTTTTGACCTTTGAATTGGGCAACTGCCTTAATTTGCGGCGCGGCGATAATCCCATCGGAGCCAGAACTGTGATCTATAGCCAGAATAATCTTATGATTAAACTCATTTTGGGCTTCTTTTAGAGCGTCGAGGGTAAGGTTGGCTCTGCCTTCCAGCTTGCCGGCCAGGTAATCACGCTCCGTTTCGGCCAGAGAGTCATAGTATTTGAGCTCAACATCCAAGCCGGTGTCTTTGAAAAACCCCTTTTTATCAGCAATGTATAAGCCCAGATATCCAGGCCAAGAGGTTACACCAATCCGAATTTTGCCTTGGTAGAATTGCCCGGGTTTAGAACCGGTTGAGGGGCCGGTGGCCGCCTGGAAAATCCCCCAGCCGGTGGCGGCTAGCAGTATTGCGGCGGCGGCACCCAGCAAAAGCCTTTTCGGCGTGAAACGGGTTTTGCGGTCGCCTTGGACGGGTAGCGGTGGCAAATTAGCATCATTTGGTAAGGGGCTCTGGCTTTCGGGTTCTGGAGTTTGGTCCGGTTGGGGTTGGGGTATCACTGCTTATTTCCTTTGGTATTAACTGACTTGGTAGGCTAAGTAGCGCGAAATATAGTAGCTGGGAATAACTACCAGCACTAGTAAGCTGGCGGCTATGATAAAAGTCAGTTCGATGGAATGGCCGGCGGTTTTTAACAAAGAACTCTGGGGCTGGCCCAAGAAAAGCATCCCCACGACGGTGTTGTCGGCGTCTTTTATGGGAACGTATACCCCAAGATATGACTTGTTGGAAATACTCAGCGGGCCCTTAAAGGTACCGCCTTTTTGTAGAACTTCGGCCCCCACTTGCTTATGCTCTTCCTTAACCCCCACCCAGCGCGATTTGCCATCGGGCGCCACAAGCGTCGTAGCCGAGCGAATATTGCCGCTATAGATGGCGCTGTCTAGGCCGGTGGCTTGTTTGATGCCGTCCACAAAGCCGTTGTCGGCAATCAGGCTGACCACGGCGGCGCCAATGATTTGTTGGGAGCTATCACGGATGGGGCTAGCGGAAGTGATATAAACAAGCGGCGCCAGTACTCCTTCTTTAGATGTGACACTGGAAGCGGGGATACCGACCAAAGCCCGGCGGATTAAAGAATCGCCGGAGAGCGAGTCGCCCCACCGCGACGGGTCTTCGCCCCTTAGCAGCACCTGGGCCGAGTCGGTGATGATTACCAGGGAAGATTGTTTCTTGGACTGTAAAAAACCGGTGGTCAGCGCGGCCAGCTGGCTGTGATCCCGGGACACGACAGCACTAGCCACAGCCGGATTTTGAGCGACAATTTCAGCGCTGGCCAAAGTCTCGGCCTTTTTGGCGTCCAGGGCGTAGTTCAAGGTGCTGGCGGCAGTTTCTAAGTTATTAAGCGCCTCGCGCTGAAGGTTACCCATTAAAAGGAAGGTAAAACTGACCGTGGTGATTATAAAGACAGCCATTGTAACCGTAGTGAAAATCATAAAAAGCTGGCTCTGGATACGCTTGGTGAGATATTGCCAGACCCAGCGGCCCATAATCATTACGCCAACGAGTAACAGTAAGTGCTCGCTTAGCCATAACCAGCTGAAGGGGGCAACCTGGCTGTAAATTAGGGGGTTGTCGCTGTCTCTTAGCAGCGTGGCCAAACCGGCTAGTTCATAAACGCCCAGGAGAAGAAAAGCTAGAGCGATAGGCTTAAGATGCCTTTCCAAACCGGTGGTCGCCCGCCGAAAGTAAAGTAAGCTAACAATTAGTGCGCCGGCTGGCAACGAAGCCTTGAAGGTCCCGACCCCTGGCAAAAAAGCCGGAAAAAAACTAGGCAGGACTTTGATCTTCTTTTTTTTAGGCGAATGGGTCCTATGCGGATGGGGCTTTTTGGGCTCTGGCTCCTTGCTTACGTCCGGTTTGGGTGGAGCCGGGGGTTCTGGCGCCGCCAGACCCGTGACCTTTGGGGCCTTCTGCAAAGGGTCAATCAACAGACCCAGGCTGATGCTAAAGTAGCCCGCCAGCCGAAGGATGATCGACAGCGGATCGGCAATATTACCAAACAAAGAGTCGCCAAAGGAAGCTTGCTCGATTAGCGTGGCGTGGACCAAGAAGGAGACGGAAAGTAGGAAAAAGCCGGCCCACTTAAAAAATTCTTTGCGGCCATGTTTATTGGTCCAGGCGTCGAAGTAGAGCCAAAACACGGCGAAACAGACTAAAGCGGCAAAAAAACTTATAACGAAATGAAGATTCTGCCCAAAGAATTGTTGTGATAACATGAACGCCCGCCCCCAATTTCTATCCAGGTCACCTGCCCCTACGGACTAGCAATCTGCTCTAATAATTGCTGCTTTGATAATACCCCAACCATAACCTTCTTAACAGCCCCCTTGCGGTCGATAAAGTAGTGTGTTGGCAGATTATAAAGGGCTAGTTTGTCGACCAAGGTCCCGTCGGCATCGACAAAAGCATTGAGGACGAAGCCAGCGGTTTTAAGATAAACCGCTACTTGTTGCGGGCTCTGCAGGGTGGCAATCGGCACAACGTTGATGTCGGGGTTAGCTTGCAGCTGCGCTATAGCCGCCAGCTGTTCCTGGCTGGGTGGCGACCAAGTGGCCATAAGGCTAAGGACGGTGGGCTTGCCGAGCAGTTCGATCGAGTTAAGCTGGCCGCTGGTAACGCCGGGCAATGTAAACTGGGGCAAAATCGTGCCAACCAGTTTAGGGACCGCCGGGGTTTGGCTGGCTCCGCCCCGGGGTGTAGGTGCTTCGACCAAGCTAGGCCATAGCAACGATGGCAGACTAATGCTGAAGGAACCAAGTTTAAGGCCAAAAGATTTTTTCAAATGCAGGGAGGTGGTGAGAGGCTGGGGGCGCTCTAAGGTGAAGCGCTTGGTAACCAGCGTCCGGTAGCCCTTGGCTTCGGCCTTCAGGTAATAGGTGCCAGCCGGTAGAAGGTACCGGAAATTACCGTCAGCCTTGGTCCTTTGGGGGTTATTTTGTGAAAATGGCGCGCCGTCCCAAACCACCCAAGAATTGGTTTCCGGCGCCAGGTAATAAAGCGTCAGCCAGGCCTTATCTACGGGCGTATCTTGGCCGCTGCTGCTTTTGGCTAACAGCTGCGGTGGCGCCATGACGCTAACTTTGGCCAAGTCGCGCTGAGTTCTGTTGCCAGCGCCATCCAGAGCATCGGCTTGAAGTGTGTAATCGCCAGGTTTACTAAAGCCCAAAACGCCGCTCCACAAGCCGCTGTCAGCCGATTTGGTCAATGTAAAAATGCTTGTGCCAGTTGAGCTGCCGGCACGTTGGGCAAGCAAGTTGATACTAATCGGCCCGCCAATAGCGCTAAGTGTAATTTTTTGGTCGATACCGACTAGCGCCGTAATGGCTGCCGCGCCATCCGGGGAAAGCACCTGCGGACCAACGGACAGCAGACTGCCGCCGACGATTGGCGGCAGACGGTCAATGACCAGATCAGCAACTGGTGTGTAGCCCACATTGCCGGAGGTATCAATAGCTCGGGCGATTAACGGATAATTGCCGTCGTCTAAATTTGGCGGCGTGAATGAAAAAGCCGCCGTTTTACCGCCCGGACCGGTAGTTTTGTCGACCGGCAGCCAATTTTGGCCGCCATCGATTGAATATTCGATTCCGGCCAAGGCTTCATTATCACTAGCTTGCCCAGTGATAATCGGCGCTTGTTTAAAGGGTTTATCAAAGATCGTGCTGAGGCTGATGGTGGGCGGAACTTTTTCGGTCGGAGTAGCTTTAAGTGGGATTTCGGTTTTGACCGGTGCATTAATATTTATAACCTGTGCTGTTGGAGTAGTCGATGGTACTACGACTGGAGTAGCCGATGGTACTACGGCTGGAGTAGTCGATGGTACTACAGTTGGAGTAGTCGATGGTACTACGGTTGGGGCAGTGGACGTCAAAAAAGTGTTGTCACCGGAGGATGTCCCGTTACCTGCCCCATCGTTACTGAACACTTGGTAATGGTACCCAGTATTGGCCAAAAGCCCGGTAATAGTTGCACTGTGGCTGGTCGTTAAAGTGGCATCGGAATCAGAAGAATCGGTATAATCATCCGTTGGCCCATAATTAACTTGGGAAGTAGCGGGCTCGTCAGTGATCCAAGTAATAGTAGCGCTAACGGATGTCAAATTTGTGACACTAATATTGTTAATAAGTGGCGCGTTCCCATTAGAAATAGTTACGCCCAGGCTACCGTTGCAATTGGAAGGATTAGCGCCATTTGGATCATCCGAAGCTTGGACACTCCAGTTAGCTTGAGGAGCTTCAATATTAGCCGCCACTGCAGTCACGTTTGTCGTTAATTGACCTCCTGCGTTCAGGCTGCCGCCTGTCAATACTGTATTATTGGCAGTAGTCGAGCTATCCCAACCAGCTAAGGAGCTACTCGAGATAGTAAAGTTTCCCGATGGTCGGGTAATCGTTATCCATTGTATATTATTGGCACTAGAGTTAATGATCCGAACGTTAAAATTAGTTTCGGTGTTAGGGCCTACTGTCTGAGGCGTTGATTCAGCAGAACAAGAGTCTATTGCAGCTCTTACTGTAGGTGTGATGGAAGGCGTTGCGGCAACAACCAATAGTACGATTGCTGTAAAATATCCCACCTTTTTAAACATTACCTTTATTGTAGTCACTTTGGACATAAAAATAAATAGTCGGGATAACCGCAATTAATATTATTAATCCGTATAAAATCTTTTTTATTTGCTGGTAGTCTAAGTTTTGAAATCCGAGAGCCTGGAAGTTGAACAATTGATGTGTTCGGCTCTGACCCCTGTTGTAGTTGCCATATTTTGCGTGGACGGTCACGGTCACACTTAACTGGCTGTGGCGTTTCGATTAATAAGTTATTTTTTGTCTAAATGATGCCATTTTTAAATTATACTTCTGCCGAGATACCTACCATTAGCGTTATTCTAATAATTAAGTCAGAACATCGCAATTATTCGCAGATTTTTACGATATTTTATACTTGTCATAGCCCGATTAATTATTGATAATAGGGTGGACAATAGATAAAACTAATAATGTATTTCGGGGGACAATTATTTACAGCGGTAAATTAAAGAAACTTGCTAAAAGAGTAAGCGGACTTAATAAAAGAATTAGGCATTCTAGCTTTCCACTTCTAGTTGTTAGCTTGGTATTAAATGTTAGTCTGGTGGCCTTGATATTAAACAAGACCGTTTTTGACAATAATCCTGAATCTACTTCTCAAACTAGGCACCCCTATCTTTCAAAAAGAGTTTTTATAGAGAATCAAAACGACGTCTTAATTAATTTCATGTCCCTACGCTCATCCTTAAATGAATATACCAGCAGCGCTAAGGATAAGGTTGGTATTTACTTTGAATATTTACCATCTGGCACCTCTATAGGCATCAACGATAAAAAGGAAATACGTTTGTCCTCTTTAGCTAAAGTGCCCACGGTAATGGCAACATATAAATTAATCGAGCAAGACAAGTTAACAGAGGATAAACTTCTAGTTATTCAAGAGCAACATCGAGACTCTCAATTTGGTTCGTTATGGCGCAAAGAGCCAGGAGATAAAATTACTGTATCTGAGGCTGCCCGATTAGCTATTATAGAATCTGATAATACCGCCCACAATTTATTACTTGCTAATTTACCGGGGGGAGAAATTGACAAAGTATATTCATCACTAGATATCCCCCTCAATAAAAGTGATGGCGGCTATCCAATAATTTCAGCTAAGAGTTATTCATCAATTTTGCGTTCACTTTATCTTTCGTCTTATTTATCTAGGGAGTATTCCAATAAGATCTTGGAGATTATGACAGGAACTATCTATAAAGATAAAGTACCAGCATTATTACCAAGCTCGGTTAAGGTCGCTCATAAGGTAGGTGTTTATCAGCGTCAGCCACCAGCAATCTCAGCATATAGCGATTGCGGGATAATCTATGTCCCAAATAGACCATACCTTGTGTGTATGATGATCGAAGGCACAGAAAATGACGCCGTAAGATATATGTCCGAGACTTCTAAAATCATCTATGATTACGTTTCTACTGTAAAGGGCGGCTTATAGTTATATTTATGCTCAAGCTACCTACGTAAAGCTTCTCGAGTATGCTATGAAGGCATTCTGTCTCAATAAACTACATACCTATGCAAGGCTTATCCAACACCTATGCACCAACAGATATAATCCCTGCCATTTCCTATATTTAACGTGAATTATTGTGCCGGTAATACCAGAGGGGTTTCGGCTACCTTAGTGTCCTTGACCGACAACGCCGTCCAGGCGAATTGAAAAGCAGGGTGTAGGGTATAGGATTCACAGGATATAGGGTTAAGCACAAATCCTCTGTCCTGTACCCTGCTATTATCTGTAGGCTTGGTCGCGACGTTCAACTGCCAAGATACGCAAGGTCTTATCTTTTATATCAAAGAATACGCGGTACTTGCCTATACGGAATCGGTACATTGGCGGGCGAGTGTTAATTAATTGCGTAGCAAAAGAAAGCGGCTGGCCGCTGTCGACAAAAAACTGCAATTTCTTTTGCAGTCGTTTACGTGTCACGACATCCAGCTTAGCTATGTCCCGTTGAGCATCAGCGGTTACAACAATATTGTAAACGTCCATGTGGCTTAAAGTTCGCCGAAGGCTTCCGCAAAAGGAACTGTTTTGCCTTGATCAGCTTGACGGCGAGCACGGCTTAGTTTAGTCATCAGCTTCTTGTCTAGAGTATCTAGCACACTTTCCAGCACATCAAGGTTGACTAAGGCCGCTTCCGGCTGCCCGTGGCGCTCTATTAAAAGAAGCTGCCCCTTGTTTTTTTCAACATCGTCAAGCACGTCTGATAGGTTGTCGCGCAAGGTTGAAGATTTGATTGATTTGATAGAATTAGTCATTTTGTACACTCCTTTCGTACAATATTATCGTACAGCCTTCCAATATAATAGTCAATATAATAGTCAATTATCATTGCTCAATGCTCAATGAATGATCAATGCCTTAGTGTAGTAACGATACTCTGCAAAATCAGGATTATTTCTTGGCATTCTCTTTGAAGTCGGAAGAGTTCAGGCGATTGTGTAAATTCTTCAGATAGTCTAAGCCAATATAGGGTTTCTGAGGCCTCCTTCTTGCTTATAAACACTTTGTTCCGGAAATCCTTTTTAGAGCTGGCGTTTTTGGCTTCTACGAAATTAGCACCGATACTTGAAGATGATCGAATGAGCTGACTGACTATTGGTCTGGCTAGAGGATCGCGTTGATAGGGTCTAACGAATCGAATTACATCTCTGGCAAAAACAAGTGTTCTATCCCTTAAGTCTACTGGTGCATTGACTACATTGCTCATTGACAACTCATTGTACATTGACACTTGAGCATTGAATATTACTTATGCTTGACCTAAGCTGAATCCTCTGCCCTGTGTCCTATATCCTGTGCCCTGTGTACCCTGTATCCTTATGGTCCAGTAGGGGCTTGTGCGGTTTGGGCGTCTTTGATGCTAAGGGCTGTCCAGGCAAATTCCAGATCGCTGGCAGCTGGTTCCTTCAATACAATGGTAAAGCCTTCGGGCATAAGATCTTTATAGGAATATGCCACGAATTGCCCGTCTTTAATATTTACTGTGACTGCCGGTACTTGGGCGTATGGTTTGTCAAACTTAACTTTCACTTCCTGCTGGCCGGCGTGGATAGTCGCAAAACCACCGGCGTCATTATTGAAGGTTGCGGCACCCTCAAAGCTGACAATATCCTTAAAGTCCACCTGGTGGTTAAAGGTAACCAGTTTGTCGAAAATACTTTCGCCATTGAACTGGGCTAAGCCGTCAACGGTTAGGCCGCCACTGGCATAAAGTATGCCCTGAACCGTCAAATCAAGTGCGACCGTAGCGGTTTGGATTTTTAAGTTGCCTAGGTCAATGGTACCGCTGGTATGGCTATCAGAACCCGTGGTCGTCCCGAGTACTGTTTGATTGGTGCTACTATCGGTAGCCGCATCATTTTGATCGCTCAATTGGGCAATTTGTTCGCCCAACGATTTAATGGAGCCGGCGTAAATTTCCAGACCCTCGATTTGGTTAGCTTTAATTTTGTCGACGGTTACCGTACCGGCAAACTTGGCATTGCCTTGAGCGTCAAAGACTATAGCTTCTTTGCCCTCGGGGTTCCTTATGACAAACCGCCCGTCGGCGCCAAGCTCCATAATAATGTCAACTCCAACAGGTTTGATGGTATTAAGCACCAAATCATCGGTCGTAACCTGGGGTGTAATTATTTCAAGCCCGACAGCTATACGATCGGCTAGAATTTCCGAAAGGTTGGTTAGCTCTAGGCTTTGTTTAATAGCTACGAACTGTGAAAGTAAAGTTTTACCGAGAGCGCCTTGCGAGTTGTCGATAGGTTCTGGTAGTAAATTTACTAATGCCCCGCCGTTCCAATGAACTGTTTTTACGAATGTCATCACTAAACCGATTTCACCATCTTGATAACTAAAATCTTGCAAAGCTTGACCTATGATCTGGCCAGCTTTGGTTGCCTTCATCGCCACCCCCGCAGTAGAAGAGGGTGTCAACAAATCACCAGTTTTTACCCTACCGTTTTCAGTTGAGACCTTAACTGGAATACGACCAGCTAATGCCACTGGGACCGCTCGGCCATGTCCCAATCCAATCGCATCATCAAGGGTTATCCCTGGAGCAGTTGAGACTACCCCGATAGTTTGTATATCATAAGGTTTGCTCGACCTCTTAACTCCCGCCGGAAGAGAGGGATCAATAGAAACTACGTCTCCGGGGCCAATCGAATCGTCATTGGTGTAGTAGTTTTCTGCCAAGTCAGCACCCAGCTCAACTAATGTGACTTCAACTCTGTCGGGAGTATTGTTAACAGTACCAACTGATTGAGCGCTGGTACAGACCGTGTATTTTATAGTTCCGGCAGTAGCAGGACTATCAAGAAATGTCCCGGAAGTGCCCCAAGGTTGAGTATTGGCAGTAACAAATCCTCCCTGCATTATGGTGCCTACCTGCACATCTGTTGAACAAGAAGCGTCTGTGCCAGTTGTGCTTCGCACAACCCGTACCGCGTCATATTCATCATCGGCAGCGGCTGCGGCCGCATCGGTAACGACGACCGAGACCAATACTGTCGCTGTAGTAGAATCAGTTACAATGTTTGGCTTAGTGGCATCGTTAAAAAGCTCAGTAGTGTTATTATCTGCCATAGCCGCGGGAGTGGTGTCGGCGAAGCTTGCCGTATCAGGCGCTCCGCCGCCGCACCCAGTACATGAGGCAACTGTAAGAACTCCAGCATTAGTAATGCTCCATTGATCGCCGGTAATGGCAACATCGTCTAGCGCCGAGCCGATGTTAATGGTGTCTAAAGTAGTGTTGTTCGTCCCGATATTAATAGTATTTCCGGCCGTACCTGTACCCATATTAATAGTTTTGATCGCATTTCCGGTACCAAGATTAATGGTTTCGGCTGAAGCGTCATCGCCAACTGCGATTGTTCCTGTTGTGCCCGAATTAATCGTCAAGGCAGAGGCTGCCGCGGAAGACAGCGTGACAGTTCCAGACCCTGTATAGCTTTGGCCGGTGGCAATTGTTACCGTCCCGGCATTGTCAACATCAAAGTTAGGGGCATCAATCAGGTTGGTAAAGGTGCCAGACATTGTAATACCCGTCGTAAAGGTGCCGCCGGCTGTATCTACAATATTTAGCCCGCTACCGGTAATGTTACCGCCCGAATTTGTTATTTCAATACCGTCAACCATCCCGGCGGCGGCCGCGGAGTCAACTAAAATTCCGTTATTGACTACAATCGAGTTGCCGGTAGCTGTATCTAGCTGTTGGATCAAAAGCAAGTTTTCGGTGATCGCATCGGTAGACGATGCGGTATTAGATGCGTTATTGATTACGATACTGCTGTCCGTGCCAGCAACCGTACCGGCATTGGTAAAGTTAAATGTAAAGAAGGAAGCATTGGCGTCCATAGTCGCCCAATCCAAGGTTTGAACGGTAGAGCCAAAGGCGATAGCCCCGTTTAAAGTTGCGTCTCCAATATTGTTCCAAGCGGTAGCTCCGCCAGAGTCATTGTCTGCCGCGCATTCCCAAACGGATGTGCCGGTGTTCCATTTCAAAACTATAAGGGATCCAGTACAGCCGCCCAGCAGCCGCAAGCCATCGCTGCCAATCTCCAGTCCGGAGTTAGAGCTGGCAGTAGCCGTAGTACCGGTAGTGGTAGCGTCAATAATTAAGGAGGAGCCTGAAACTGCCAAGCCGGCATTGCCGGTTAAGTCAGTAAAGCTGTCTCCATTAACAATGAGGTTCTGGCCGGTGGTTACGGTTAGACCGCCGGCGGCGGTAGTTACGATGCTGGCTACCCCAAGCGTAATGGCACTAGTGTTGGCGGTACCTATTTGGACCAGGCCATTGGTCAAAGCACCGGTGCCGCCTTGAAGGACTAAGTTACCGCCGACAGAAGCGGTGCCGGTTTGGTTGGAACCGCGCAGGGTTAAGTTAGAACCGGTACCGGAAGCAACCGTTGAATCACCTGGGGCAATGACTAGAGCTGTGGAAGTGGCGGCCGCGGTGGTGGTAATGTCCTTGGTCTGGGCGCCGGCTAGAGTAATGACTCCAGCCGTGGAAAGATCAAAGTTAGTGCCGTCTATGGCTACGGTGGCCGAGTTGT
>ERZ1292623.3013-Hain-H51-01um-R1-3013-length-14679-cov-6_pt1 | contig 14679 bp, 26 predicted proteins | sample MGYA00564398_ERZ1292623 | MGnify/ENA primary metagenome ERZ1292623 (study PRJEB36523, sample SAMEA6512633) | groundwater metagenome | collected 2019-01-07 | study: AquaDiva: Metagenomics assemblies of 32 groundwater samples
TGGCGAGTTCTCTGATTTCTTTAATTGTTAAATCTTCAATTTTCATCTCCCCTCCGATATCACGCCAGCCATTTTACTGCTTCCTCAGTGTCCCCTGAAGTATCTCATGCAAATTCTGCACCGCCGTGATGTAACTCCCAATCATCCCACCAGGTATCGACATTGCACAATTTATCAAATTCCCTGAGTGTGCAAAGACCACGAAGCTTCCAGTATTCTTCAACATCTTCTCCGCCTTCTTCATCTCCTTCAGGAAAGCCCGTTTTGCCGTTTTCTCATCTTTTTGTATCTTGACGCCTTTCATACTTCCTCCTTTTATTCTACCATCCCAAGTTTACGCATGAGCTCAAGTTTTGCTTCGGCACTTAATGTTCCAAGAGTAGAATTAAGTTTCTTATCCGCTTCACTCATTGGAGGTGCTTTATCTGTGGTTTTACTTCTTACCATTGGCGTCGCTAATCTTGCACCCCTTAGTGCCTCAATACTTTTAATAAGTTCCTCATCACTCATATGTTCTACTGAGTCCTGATACTCCGGTGCCGCTTCCTGAGTGACCACCCAACCGGTATCTTCTGGTTCCAGCACATCCAATATCTGAGATGCCCCAGAGTTCATGAAGGTTATAGCTACTTCATTACCCACCACCCAATTTACCCTCGCTTCCTGGGTAGTAAAAGTTGCTTCACCTGATACTATTGTATAATACCCAGGATTGAGTTCATCCCCCCCAAGCTCAAGTTTAATTTTATTCTGGAGATTATAATACTCCCAGGCCTTATCAAAGCTATCTCGTGCATTCTCCTCTGACACGAATCCCCTCATTAACACCTTTCCCACAGGGATGTCAATCTTCCTGGCGATCAAGTCACCTTTTTTCATGCCGTCACCAAAGTTTGAGAAGGAAGTGGAATTACGCTACTTGCCGCTGAGCTACTTCCACTATTCAAGCTGGGTTCGCTGGTATGGGCGTTTTCACAACCACTCCCTTCAGGTATCACAAGTTTACACTCACTGCATCGAAGTATCGTCCCGCCGAAATTCTCAGTATACTCTTTTTGTACATTAACACACCGACACCTCCGCTCGATGAGGAAGACGACTTTGAAACTGGAGTCTACCACGGTTACTCTATTCAAGCCCCCATTCCTATAGGCCAACTGTGCCTCACGGATGGCGGCGGATTCCCCCCGAAGCTCAATCATCGGCACTGCTTTCCCATCCCAGCGTTTCCTCGCAAGTATAAGGTATCTATCCATTAGTTGCCCCCTTGAGCTGAAGAAGTGCCACCACCGCAAGCGGTAGCACCAGGAAGGTCACGTTTCTTATTCCTCTTGACCACATTCCCATCAGGAAGCCTCACCCAGATTGTACTCTTATTCTCCTTGATGCTTGATGCCCCTACTAAAACCCTCTTGTTTTTGTCTACTTGATCATTGACATAAACCCTCATTGAGCTTCTCCTTTCTGATTATACACCGGAACACTTATGCCAGACTTCTCAAGACACCCCTCGAGGAAGGTACACTTTTTCTTGTAGTAGAACGCGGAATTCCTCCATTTGAGTGACTGTAGATTATTCCTCTCCATCTTCCGCCTCGTGAGGAAGGTTATCTTCTCCATCAACGCTTCATTCACTGCCTCAAGCTGACTTATATGTCTATCCTTATCATACATTTCCATCACTGCTCACCTCGATTTCATGTGTGGAAAACCCCACATCAGATCCGCCAACGCAAGCGTTGGGGACTGGGAGGTTAATCTTCCACCTACATCCTTTGTTGATGCAAAACCCAACGCGGCGTTGAATTCCATTGTGGTAATAAACCTTCACCCTTAAACTCTTGTCACCACACCTGCAACAGATTTGGAGTTTATTCATCTCCACCCTCTTTCATATTTTCAATTCCTGAAATTACGTTTGATGCTCCCAGCCCAAGCTTCTCCCGAATAGTCGTCAACACAAAACTCCTAACACTCCTAAACTTCCTCTCTCCACGAGATAACACTCCCCAATGTTCAAGCTCCAGTTTAGATATTGGAATGCCAATTATACATGCTTCATCATCATCCAATTCTACTTGATCTACATTTATATCTGGTGGAACATGCCCCCATATTTTCCTCACTATCTCTTTCCCATTTACATCATATTCAAACTTTCTTCTCATGATCTCTCTAATCCCCTCACTTAAAGTCCTAAACCCAAGCTCATTCACCACTCCAGCCTTCCAAGTTAGTTTCTCACTAAATGAAACTTGTAAATTCATCCTCGTATCCAGCATCACTTCCCCTTCTCCACAATCATACACCCACCTGGAGTCCAGGCATATAGGTCAAACCGACACTCATGTCCCTCATACACCACAACGGCTACCTTTTTAATTGTCCCATCACTCCTCTGATACTTCTCAAATACTGCAATATACGCATCACAGAGAAACCCCCAGGCTTCTTCATAATCTTCATCTTCCACTTCATGCGGATTATCATGATACCTCTCAACGTATGCCTCCGTCATATACTCCACTTCTCCTCGAGTAGGAGGCCTTGGAGTAGTACGTCGTGCAAACTCCTTCCCCTCGAAGTATCCAGAATCAAAGTCTTTATTATCTTTTTTTTCAGACGTGTTGGTCATCTTTTATCCTTCCCTTTATAATCAATCTTTCTTCTGCCACCAATGTACAAATTGCCATGTCTCTGCCTCATCAAACTTAGCGTCCGCGTCATACGCATCTAACTCTTCCTGGGCGGCGATAAACTCATCATTCAACCCCTCCAGCACCTGGGTGTGATGAATTATCTGCTTCTTCACCGCCGCCACTCTTGCCTTCAATTCTTCAAGTACCGTATCCATAATCCACCTTTCCTTCTCCAGCACAAGCTGGGTCAACAGGTTAGCTTACCTTCTTCACCAGACCATTTTCCATTACTACCTCTGCATACCATGTATGCGCCGCTGGATAATGCGGCCCTTCCAGAAACTCCACACCATTCACCACTGGTGACCCGAGTCCTGGAGCATATATCTCCACTTGTTTTCCCATCATTACATCTTCCTTCAGGGCTTTTTTCGTCTTATAGTTTTTCACTGTATACATTGGATTTCCCTCCTCTCTGTTAGAATTTCCCTGCTAACGTCAACGAGTCTTATAATTTCACCACCCAAAAAAGCGGCGGCCACGCCGATTTCCGGCGGGGGCTCTTTCATTTTACCAAAACTGTGTCGAATGTCAAGTGCTATGATACCATACGCCGCAATGACTTATGAAAGATTGCCAATAAATACCCCAATCCCCAAACCAGTGCAATCTACTGCAGTCTATATCCATTCTCCAACATAACAGATTTTTTGGTGGTGGTATAACATTCAACTATTGATTTTTCATCAAAAAAAAAAATTAAAAGAGAGAGAGGCAGAGAGAAAATATGTTATGTTGATGAATTGCATAACACCACTTTCTTAACCTCTTGAAATTAAAGCGGTTATGACAAGAGGGTAGTGAGAATATGTTATGTTGTGTATGCTTTTTTTAAGTACCACAGAATAATAGGGTTATGTCAATTTTGTCCGTAGTTAAGATAGGATAGGGCAAGGTTGAGAGTAGGGTTCTCTTGGCTATGAGGGTGGCCTGAAACTTCAATCGTTGAAATTCGCCTCTATAAACCCCTCTATTTTGGGGTTGTGGTGTTGCCTTGCCACGTTCACCCCCCTGAAAACACGAAAGCCTAATCCGTTTCCAGATCAGGCTTTCGATAGGGATTGCTAATTGTTTATAACCCGAGGGCTTGCCGCTGTGCAGGAGATAAGGTCTTAATCTTGTCAAGTAACGCCCTATCCTGTGCACGCTTTTCCTTGTTTTCCAACTTCTGCTCTTCCGTCAGTACCGGCCTTGTGCTGTGGCCATTATCAGACTTGGCCTTTTCCCGTGCTGTATTATTACAATCTACCTTCTCCATGCGATTACGGCTCTTGAGTAAGTCTGCTACCGTAAGCGTGCCGTCTTCCACGTCTTGCTCTGTTGCCACGGTATAGCTATACTGATACCCGATAGCCTCACCCGTGTTTTTTACTGTGTACTCTCCACTATCCTGTAATGTTTTCATGCTAAGTACTTCCTTTCTTGTTTGTATTGCTTAGCAATCCCTATGTTAGTAATTATAGCATATACGCTGGTTGTGTCAAGATATATTTTATCCCCTAACCCATTGCAGTGGTGGCACTTATGCAAATTTACTAATTATTTTATAAAATGAATTTACAAGACTAACTCCGCTTAGTCTATCCCGTGCAGGATGGTGGTGCTCACGCCGCCTATTCTAATATATTCTTAGTCTAATCCCAAAAGCGAAAGAGAGGAAGGGGGGAGACCCCCCCTTGCCTGTTATCTTTATAGACTATCCCGCCTCCATTTTCGACAAAAATTTCGGGTTTCGTGTAAACCCAAGCGGCGCAGGGGTTTATGATAATTTCAATTCCCTTGACAAGTTGCCGGATGCGGAGTATACTTATAGAGCAGGCGAGAAGTATATCGGAAACGCCGGCTTTTTCAGATATTGAAATTACACGCATCCCAGAGCTGATCCCTCTAGGGTGTGATTAGTTAGGGAAAGACTTAAGCTTAAGCGGGGCGTTCCTGGCCAGGGAATGTTCCGCTGTTTTTTTAGGGGGGGGAGTTAAATGGAGGGCTTTGGATATATATCTGATGGAGAGTCTTCTGCGTGTTTCTGGAGTTTCCTTGTGCGTGGGTGTGGTCAGGATCATATATTTGGGAACAATTTTTCTAATGAGTATAAAGGAAAATGCTTTGGATATATTAGTGAGGGGTAGCTGATGATTTATGGGTTGATATATATCTGTCCAGAGTGTCGGCGGGTAGCCATATTTAGGCCACATGATGATGGAACCCTTATAATGAATAAGATAACCTGTGCTAGTGATGGATATGAGATGCGGATGATAAAGCTTGATACATTTATGGTTGATCAGATATTAAAGGGAGGAATTCCCCGTGCCAATTAGAGTACCACAAGACTTGAAGACGATGAAGACTATTGCTGCACAGCCACAATATATGACGAATAAGATTGATGTTATCATGTGCATGGACTTGGCTGGGAAGGGTACGGGGGATATAGCTAGGGAGCTGGGGATGACGGATGCCCGTATATCAATTATCAAACATTCCCCAATGTACCAGGAACGGGTGGTAGCTGAGAGGAATAAGCTGAAGGAGATGTATCGGGAGAAACAGACGGATCGGCTGACGTCTGGTGACCCCGTGAAGGAACTCCTGAAAGGTGCCGCGTTAGCGGCGGCGCATAAGAAGATTGAGCTTATGGAAGGGAAGAGTGAGTTTGTCCAACTTGCTGCTGCTGGGGACGTCCTGGACAGGGCGGGGTATAAATCCCATGAGGAAAAGACCCGCGTGACTGTGGAGGTTACGGAGAAGATGAGTGATAGGTTCGAGGCGGCCCTGAGATTTAGAGTGGAGACGATAACTTGAATCTAACTACCCTAACTGAGGAACAGCGACTGGTCATTCGGAAGAACTGCCTCAAGTCCCTATACTGCTTCTGCAAGACAGTAATGGCTTATGATGATATCATCCCTGAGCTCCACGGGGAGTTTTGTAGGTTTCTTGAAGGATGCGCTCCTCGCAAACAGGCTACAATGCCGCGAAGTTTCGTTAAAACATGGATTGGTTCGATTGCCTACCCAGTTTGGATAACCCTACCACGCACAAGCTCAGATGAGTTTCCTATTGGAATTGACCCAGCTGATAAGTTCTACAACCTCGGCCCAAACATGAGAATCCTCGTCGCCTCCTACGTTATCTCCAATGCGGAGAAAATGATTAGCCTGATAAGGAAAACCTATGAATCAAACACTGCCATGCAGATTCTATTCCCAGAAGTTATCCCTGAAAACTTCAAGAAACAAAAATGGTCAAACCAATCAGCTTGCATCAACCGCATGGACAATTTTACAGAGTCAACATTTGAAGCAGCCGGCATTGGTGGTTCCTCTACATCTCGCCACTATGACCTTATCATTGAAGATGACTTAATTTATGCAAATAAAGATGATTTTACTGGAAAGGAACTCCAACCCAATCAGGAAGATATAGATAAGAGTATTGGTTGGCACAAGATGGCAACGTCACTATTAGTTCCTGGAAAGCATACACACATCCACAATACTGGAACTCGGTGGGCAAGGCATGATTTGGTAGACTATATCTGGACGCATGAACCGGATTATGCTATATTCCGTCGTGCCTGTGTTAAACTCCCAGATGAGATATTGTCTGGTAAGGAGTCAACAGAGGAACGTCCTTGGGACTCCTTCGAGCCAAGCTGGGAGGGATGCTATGATATGGAGCAACTTCGGGGGATTGCTAGAGCACAGGGGCCATACATGTTTGCGACACAATATCTTTTAATTCCATCTTCTCCTGAGGAACTCCTGTTTAAGCTTCGGTGGCTACAGTTCTACAAGACCAGAGTAGACGTGCCGGCAAACTCCAGGGTATTCACCACCGTTGACCTGAGTGAATGGGGGAATGATACCCGCAAGCGCACTGATTGCAACTCGGTAGTCCTCACCTGCGCCTGGTTCCAGAACCACATGTGGTTACTTGGGTATGAGTACGGGAGGTACAGCCCGAGTGAGATTATATACCTCATGGAAAAGCACTGGAAGCTCTACTCCCCTGAGGCCATCTACCCAGAGAGTGTCTACTATCAAAAATCCCTTGCACATTTTACGCGGGAGTATGTACGAATGGGGAAGGTCGTGCCTATGACCATCAGGGAGCTCCTCCCTGAGGCCAACAAATCTAAAGATCTCCGTATCCTTGCCCTGGAGCCCCTCGCTTCTAATGAAGGTATCCATTGTCTCGAGTCACATAAGGAATTTATCACGGAGTTTTCGGAGTACATCCCAACCAATCGGTTGTGTAAGAAGGATTTACTTGACGCGGCGGCGTATCAGGTGCAGATTGCACGTCCTGGGGAGCCCACACCACTGAAGAAGTCACGAGGGGATTTGGACATGTCTACTATCACCACTGCTGATGAACTCCTGGATAGGATTTGGGCTGACAGTAATCCAGTAGATATGTTTGGGAACAAGTCTATCCCAAGGAATCCCTATACAGATGAAGCAACTAACCCTTCTATTGATATGCTTCGGGGGATTATTGACCCGTTTCATCATGGTTCATAATTTCAACTATTGAAAATACAAGGAAGCCATGCCACTAACAGAATCGGGATTGAAAGTATATGATGCGATGGTAAAGAAGCATGGTGTGGATAAAGGGAAATCCATATTCTACGCCTCCATCAATAAGGGTGTTCCTGGTTCATCTAAGTGGCATGGGAAGAGTGAGAAGAAAAAGAGTAGGTATTCTAGTGGACTGATGAAATGAAAGATGATGTAAAGAAAAGAATCCTGGACAGGAAGTGGCAGGGGCTCGAGAAACTCGGACTCAAGCGTCCTAGGACTCCAGAGGAGAACATGAAGAGGGCAAGGGAGGCACATGTCGACACCAACGTCGTACGATACGACAAGTAAGAGTGCCCTGGACTGGTGGAAGGGTGAGATCCGCTCTGGCCTGAGGTATCGCTCAATCTTTGGGAAGGACAAGGACTGGAGAGCCTACAAGACCATGTACCGCGGTTTCTGGGCAGGGGAGACCGTACCAGTAAATATTGTATATGCCCTTGGAAGGAGTATCATCCCTCAGGTCTACTTCAGGAATCCCCGAGTATATATTGGGGCAAAGAAACCTGGGTTCACTCCACATGCGATGATAGTTGAACGTATAGCCAACCATCTGATAAAAGAAACTGGATTGAAGTATGAACTAAAGTCCAATATACTTGATTCCTATCTCTGTGGAGTTGGGCCAGGGATACTTGGGTATGATAGTGAGTATGGCTTCAACCCAAGTTTCACAGTGGACAGTAAGCTTCAGGACAGTGGACTGACAAGCTTCAATAAAGAAGGGGAGAAGATAGAGTATACAGATAACGTCAAACCTGGCCTCCCATGGTACCTCAGGTGCAATCCAGAAGACTTCATCGTCCCCTGGGGGACGCATAAGATTGAGAACGCTCGCTGGTTTGCCTTTAGGAAGATGCGACCACTACAGGATATTAAGGAGTCTCCAATATATAGTAACACGAGTAACCTCACCGCGCCTTTTCACAATAAGCTTGATAGGAATGACGATGGGGAGATGGCACCACGAGCAAAGTATGGAGAGAAGGATTCAGATTGTGACTGGTGTGAGATCTGGGAAATCCATGATAAGAGAACCCGTAGGGTATATGCCCTTACCCTCGACCATGATAAGTTTCTCAGGGATGATATTGATTACCTTCAAATTGAAGACCTCCCCGTGAGGGTGCTTGGCTTCAATGAAGACCCAGATTACTTCTGGTGGACATCAGATGTCCGTTTGATCCAGGTACAGCAACTAGAGCTGAATGATATCCGCACCATGGCTAAGAAGCATCGCAGGGTTGGGTTGTTGAAGATGATCGTGGATAAGAACATGGATAAGGATGAACTTGCAAAGTTACTGGATGGTAATCCTAAAGCTGTCGCTAGAATTGATATAGGAACCCAGGGGGATATTAGAAAAACAGTAGCACTTTTACAATCCCACGTTCCTCCTGACCTTACAATTGCCGCTCGAGAGGTACGGGAAGATGTTAGGGAGACTATTGGATTTTCGCGGAACCAAATGGGAAGCTTCGAGGAGTCTAGTGGTCGGCGTACTGCTCATGAAGCTGAGATTGTTCGTGCCGCGAGTTTGATCCGTATTGATGAACGGCGGGATATCATGGCGGATCATCTTGAGAGTATTATGCGGGGCTACAACCACATCATCTTCGACAACTGGAGTGATACAAGAATCGTTGACATCGTTGGCCCTGATGGTGCTCGCTACTGGGTAAAGTTTACTGGGGAGGAGATTAAAGGGGACTTTGCATATACCATTAACCCAGAGGAACAGACACCACAATCTCAACAAACACGGTCTATGGAGGCTGAGAAGTTCATGCAGATTGGTGCCACTATTCCTGGCATGGACATGGCATATATCATGAAGCAGTGGGCACGGCAGTTTGATTGGGTAGACCCAGCTTTACTGTTCCCTCAGCAAGAGGGGGCAGGGAGGTCACCTGAGAAAGCCCTGAGCTTTGGTGACTTCCAGGCAAAGATGGGGCAAGGGCAATCACAGTATCCTGATCTTGGCGGTGGCGCGTGAGTAAAGACCTGACCAATTATGGATATGATGAATTCCTCGCTGGGAAGTCAAAGAGTAGTCGGAGTGCTAGGCAGGAGCTTGTACAAAGAAAGACTGAAAGAAGGAATGCCCATAACAGTGAAGGTGTGGGGTACCACTTTGGTCTTGGAGATCAAGTGGTGAAAATTGAGAATAAGGAACACTTGAGAGCGGAACTGCATAAGAGAGGACTCATGCTCGAGGTAGACGTCAAACGGAATCTCAAGTAGAAAGGGAGATGGAACTATGGTAAAAGTCCAAGTTGAAGAACCAGCAGAAACTGAGATACAGCAGCAGGAGAAAGCTCTTGTAGCTGATGCAAGGGCCTTTGCTGAGAATGAGAAACAGTTAGAGCTTGAGAAGGAGAAGACACTCCCGCCACTTACGGCTGGAGAGCTTAAGCTTGAACTTGGAGGATATAAGGAAAGACTTGAAGGAGATAAGTCAATAGTGCTTACGATGACACATGGATCACGCCCCGCTGTAGAGTTTGGTGGATTTTGGAACGGGAAACTGATTGGGAATGCCATGAACGCAATATCACGTGCCTATAGACTTCAACGACACAAGAACGCGAGAGCACACGCAACTGTGCCAAATCAAAAGGAGAATGGCGATGCGAAAGTTTAACTGGTTGTTTTTCTTAAACAATAAGGGTTTCGCAGATGGGGATGATAAAACTGGTGATGACAAGGTAACGCTCAATAAAGAAGAGTATGAAGCACTCAAGTCTAGCAAAGAAAAACTTGAGAAGGACTTAGAAGATGTACGCATGGAGGTCTTGACTCCTGAGTATTCTGCATTCCTTGACTCCCTTGAGAAAGGGGAGGATAAGGGAAAGAAGAAAGAGGAGAAGCCTAATGACAAAGTACCTGATGATGTTTTCGAGAAGATGTCAAAGAAGGAACTCTTTGAGGCCGCTAAGAAAGCTGCTCTTGATGAGCTCAATAGTACACTCGATAAGCAGCGGAAGGATACGAAGGCAGATTCAGATGCCAGAACTAAACGTGAGATCGCGGCATTTGCTAAGACTCATGACGACTTTGAAACCTTTAGACCTATCATGTACGGACTATCCCTTGACCCAAAGAACGCGGATCTTCCCCTCAGTGACTTGTACACCAGGGCTAAGGAACACGTGAAAAAGCTTGGTGGAGCGAGTGATGAGGAGAAAGCGAAGCAAGCAAGACTCAAAGGAGAAAAGCCAACTGGTGACTCCACGAGTTTTGAGAAGGTCAAGAAGATGTCCAACGAGTCCATAGCTAGAGAAGCTCTTGATGAAGTTATAAAGGAACTTGGGCCAATGCCTAAATCTTAGGATATTGGGAGACTCAAATGGCAACAGCAACATTGACAGAGTATCTGAATACATTGTATGTCACAACCTGGGCGAAGCGAAGGCCTAAGGATGTAGACCAAATCTTTGAGGAGAATAAGCTCCTCAAACTGTATGGATCCAAGGGGATGATTAAGTATGAGCCAACGAATGGCCGTAGGCTTGAGGTTCCCCTGAGGGTGAAGAAAACAACCACTTCCAAGTTCTTTGGAAAGGGTGCAACATTCACCATTACTGACTTCGACCCACTGACCATTGCATATGATACCTGGAAGAATCTAGGTGATCAGGTGGTTCGGTATTGGGAAGACGATAAGGTCAATAGTGGAAGTGATGTTGCTCATCTGAAAATGATGAACAGCAAACTGGATACCGTGAGGGATACACTCATGGAGAAGGTGGAAGATTCACTTTGGGCAGACACTGGGGGTGCTAGTGTCCTGGATTATAATGGACTCCAGTACCTCGTAGACAATAGCCCAAGTACAAGTGCCACCATCCATGGTATCAATCAATCCACTGCTGTTGACTCCGGTGGGAATTACTACTGGAGGAATCAACAGAAAACAGCCACCGGCGCGTTTAGTGTTTATGGGGAGTCTGATATGACTAACCTCATGAACACCTGTAACCGTTGGGGGAATGTGGATCTGCTCATCAGTGACCAGACTACGAATGAACTTGGGGAGGCTGAGGCACTCGAGAGGGTTCGTGTGGTAAACCAGGAAGCTGTAAATCTTGGTCTTGACCACATTACCTTCAAGGGACGCATTTGGATTTGGAGTCCCAAATGCCCAGCTGGATTTACCTACTTCCTCGACCGGCGACACATTGGCTTCTCCATCGACCCAGAGGTGAACATGGTCATGGGCCCTTGGAAGAAGATTCCGAACCAGTATGAAGATCAGGTGACTCAAGTTGTCCAGCGCGGAAATCAATGGGTTGACAAACGTCAATGCCATGGGGTTTGCACAGGGCAAGCTGCGTAACCTCTGGACTCAAGCTAATGAGTCTTAGGTAGCAAAAAACCAATGGAGGTAGTGAAATGGCAGACATCACAGTTCGTAATCAGGGTCAGGTAAGTGATGAGGGCAAGGTAAATTGGAGAGGAGATCAGGTTACTGTTACACCTGGTGGCCAATCTATTTATGAGTCCTCAAGTATTCAACTTGCTGATCTTGGTGCTCGTAAAGTTGTTGGGGATAGGGTGTTCCGGTATGCCCAAGCAGGTGGAGGTGTGACCATCAACGCGGGGGATATTTGTCAGGTTTCCCCTGTTGCTTCTGCTAATGGAGCACTTGGAGCACTCACGGCACACATCAATGTTACTGCAGGTACAGTCAATCAGGCTGGTGGGAAGGTGTTTAACTTCTACTTCTCCACCTCCGCAGTTGCTGACTTCTGGGCAGAGGGATACCTGTACTCCCAAAGTGGTACGGCGGCGAACATGGGACAGATGTACCGCATTAAATCCCACGGTTCCTATGCTGACACTAGCAAGGCCACCCTCACCCTTTATGACCCTCTTACCCTCACTTCAAACGTGACGGATAAGTGGAGCATAAAGGTTAACAAGTACAAGAGCGTCACTCAAGCTACAGCTGCAACAAACGCGGCTGTTGGTGTGGCTACCATCGCTGTTACCACCAGTGATTACTTCTGGATTCAAACCTGGGGGCCAGTGAATGTGAAAGCTGGAGTTGGTGTGATTGATGGTATAAGTGTGGGCATGGGAGCTACCGGACAATGTGCAGGAGTGACCGTTGTCACCGCGACTGTTCCTGGATCGATTGGCTTCGCAATGCAGACCCTTACTGTTTCAGAGAGGGGTTTGATATTCTTAACAATAGCACCGTAAGGTGATGTAGTTCATGTTAGGTTACGGGAGAGGGGAGTGGTTCCCCTCTCCTGATTAAAAGAAAGGAAAATGAGATGAGTAAGAATGGCAAAGTAAAGGCGAGAATTAAAAAGCAATGGTTTAAGTACTTTGATGCTCCATCTAAAAGTTGGAAGACTACAGATATACCAAAGATATTGATTGGAGTCCCAACAGTTGGATGGACACATGAGTTTGTTATGAGCTTCCTTACATTCTGGACAGACCTGATGACCTTTCAATCCGAGGGGAGAAAATTCCACGTAGGATATAGATTCTCCTACAAACGCCAATCAGTAGCTCTCGCACAAGAGGAACTGGCTACATTTGCAATAGACTCTAGTTGCACACATTTATTGTTGATGGATGATGATATTTATGAAATGAAGGCTACTGACTTGCTGACTCTTATTGATGCAGATAAGGATGTAGTTGGTGGTATCATGCATACTGGGGGTTTCCCACATGCCATGTGTGCTTTCCGCCGGTATGATACAAATACAAAAGTGGCGGATCAACCCATACTCAAAGGCCCTGCAAGATTATATGAGTTACCACATGAATTTAGAACTGGCATTCAACGGGTTGACCTCATCCCATTTGCATTTACTCTCATCAAGACTGAAGTCTTTAGCAAGATTAAAAAGCCATACTTCAAAATGGATGCACAAGCACCTACCGATTCCTGGTTTGCTGATAGTGTTCTTGACTCAGGACTTGAGTACTATGCACATTTTGGAGTTTGGCTAAACCATCGTGGGATCACCAGGGATAACCAACCAATCCATGTACAACTTGGACTCCATGAGCAACAAAAGAAAGCAGGGGCACAAGTGATTATACTTACTCCAGATGAGATGAAGAAACATGAAATCATGATGGGGAAGAAGCTTGAGGAAGCAGAGGCGAAGGTAAAAGCAGAGGGGCTGTCGAAGCAAAGATTCTTCGAACGCTCAAAAGCAAGGGCGATTGGGAAACTTGTTCAACCTTAGGAAAACGGTGCTTTATCGGCACTAGGGAGATGGTAAAATGGCATACGTTGCAACAGTTACAACACCAATGAATGGAGCAGAAAGGATATCTAGAAGCTTGGGTATTCTTGCAGGAAAGGTTAATGTATCAAGTTACAACACTACGTTAATTGAGATAACTGGTATTACAAGGTACTTTAAGACTGGTGGTATTGCTGGATTCACAAGTGGAATTATATCTGTAGCTTGTGAAGGATTCTCTAGTAATGGCTATGATGCTCGGTGGAATCCAACGGATAAGGCATTTGACTGTTACTATGTAAGGAACATTGCCGCCGTATCTATTCCTGTAGACAGTAACGTAGGTGCTGGTGCTGCCATGTTATTTGGTTCCGGTGGTGGTGCTGCAGCGTTGCATGCAACATCCGCTGTTGGTAGTATTACTATGACAGTAGCGGCAGGTGCATCTTTAGAGGTTGCCAATGATGTTGATATTGGTGATATAACCTTTATTGCAGTAGGGTTTATTTAATAGGAGTCCTTACGCATGGCAAATAGTAATACTGAAGCTCTAGCTCGACCTACACTTCCGCCTGATGCCGAAGCCGAGGTTATATCTGGAGTCGCGGATCATTATAAACTCGATGACAGCCAGCGCAGATTACTATTTGCCATTCGCAAGGCGGAAAATGGGAAGCAGGGGAGGGAGTTTGGAGTCCTTACTCCTGAAGCTATGAGATTTGCTGATGACCCTGACCCAACCAAGTCCCTTCAGATTCAAGCTATGTGGGCGGCTGGGACTATTAAGAAAAGATACAAGGGGGATTTAAATGAATTCGCATCACGCTGGGCTCCAGTTGGTGCAGAGAACGACCCACAGGGGCTGAATAAGAACTGGGTGAGGAACGTGAGCTTCTACATGGAGAACCAGTGATGGCAAAGACCCGTGACCAAATGATAACTATTATTGCTGACGCGCTTGGAAAGTCCCAGAGTGCTACGGCAATATCAGGAGCACTCCTGGGGGCAAGGTGTGTTGACTTCCTCAACTGGGGGCAAGATAGGATTGGACGTGCATATAGTTTTGACGAGTTAGATATATTGAATGAAACTGCTGCTACTGTTGCAAGTGTTAAAGTATACCCTCTTACGACTGGTACGAATAATCTTGGACTCACCCGCCCGAAAGATATA
>ERZ1292623.3016-Hain-H51-01um-R1-3016-length-14669-cov-28_pt1 | contig 14669 bp, 24 predicted proteins | sample MGYA00564398_ERZ1292623 | MGnify/ENA primary metagenome ERZ1292623 (study PRJEB36523, sample SAMEA6512633) | groundwater metagenome | collected 2019-01-07 | study: AquaDiva: Metagenomics assemblies of 32 groundwater samples
CAACACACACACCTTACAAGATAGTTAAACAGTTGAAAGGTAACACTTCAATTCAAATTAGAAGGTGCTTCCCTGATTTAAAATATCTTGGATACAAACAGCATTTCGGAAAAGGATTTGATTCACTCTGGGCAGTAGGGTATTATTGTGGAAGTGCTGGTCACGTTTCACAGGAAGCAGTCAAGAGATACATTCAAGAGCAAGAAGGAAAAGATGTCTTTGAGTATTCTGTCTTTGGAAGCCCACAACAGAAAATAGGCAACTTTACACAAACAAAACTAGAGGGATTAGCATGATTGTTGATGTTATTGAGGGTAATTTAGCATTTGTTGCTGACCAAATGCTAACAGAGAAATGTTCGGAAATTCAACACACCATTGAATTAGGAACTGGAGAAAAATTCAAGTTCCATATAAGGAGGATTAAAGATGGAAGAAAACATTAAATCACTTATTTTGATTGCTTCAGAATTAGAAGCATTCAAATTGAAAGTTTATACTTTGCTCAATAAAGAGAAATGGCTTGATGATTTTGTTATGAATAATGCACCTTGTAATTATAATCTTCAAACTCTCATTAGAGATATACAAGAAGGAAAATCAGTTTATAAAGTCAAGGCTTGTGAAGATGGGTTATTTCATGGTATTGACTGTATAGAATGCGAAGATGGTCGTTTAGGATTTCGCAAGAGTAAGGCTGACATAAGACCCTCATCTTGCGTATGGATTGACAAAGAGGACGCTGAAAAGTTATTTAATGTATTCAAAAGTAATGGGGTTTGGGAAGATGAGCAATGAACTGATTGAGACAAGAGCGAAGGTCGGGGCAGTATACTATATATACGGTGTGTGGCACGATACAACTACAAAAAAACAATATTTAATTTATGTTCCACAGATATTCACAAAAGAAGGTGAAGTATTTGCTGAAGTGGATTGTCCTAAATGCAAACAAATCATTCAACTTGATTGGGAATCACGCCATGTTATCTATGCGAGGAGAAAAGATGATTAACAAAGAAAAATTCAAATCAAAATTTCAACAGGACACAAAGCAGATTATAGAATTATTTGATAATCCTCTCTGGCATGATTCAATAATCTTTTTTGTAAATAAGGAAAGAGACAGAATAAGAAACATAGTAATTGATAATTTAACTTTACCAAATTGTAAAGGATTATCTGAAAGAGGTAAGGGATTTAGAGAAGCAACAACAACAGCTAAAAAAGTATTGTTGCTACATATAGGAGAAAACGAAAAGGAGGTAAAGTCAGGATGTGATGCTAACGACGACGGCATTCCTCCCAACAATAAATTGTTGGGTATCCTGCCTACGATTTTATGAAAACCAGAGCAACGTTCACAGTGGACACGAGATTATTCGAGAAGTTTAGGAAAGTGTGTTTTTTACAAGACAAAAAGATGTCGACCGTGATAGAGCGGCTGATACGAAACGAGGTGGAACATGACACTAACAAAACAACAAGGTAGGATACTGGACCTGATGCTGGAGTTACGCAGGCCGACGACTCAGAACGAGTTGCAGACACTATACAACCAGCGATACAAGGGTGAGGCAGAACTGAAAGAGGGAATTTATACCCAGGTCTCTCGTATGGTCGAGGCCGGGTACACCAGGAGAATCAACGAGGGCAAATACGAACTGACCAGCATGGCGCTGAACCTGACCAAGCCAAAAGAGGAAGTGATACCTGTCACGTTCTCTGCGGAAGAGGTCGCTAGAATAAAGGCATGGTCACAGGAACCTAGTATATTGCTCAAATTATGCGAGAACCTGAACCCGGCACTGCTAGGGCTTGAAGTGGAAAAGCTCGCGATTCTGGTAGGCTTGCTTTCGCTGAACGACGATTCTGGCGACAGGAATAGGATACATGTTTTATTGCATGGCGAGCCGTCGTCCGGAAAGACCAGCCTATTGAAATGGGGCATGGACAATCTGTGGGGCTTGTGGGCAGAGGGCGCGGATGTGACCGGAGCGTCGCTTGCGGGCACGGCACGGGGTTACCAGTGCGAGGGCGGGTTGCTTGTGATGGCGGACAAGAGCGTTCTAGCAGTGAACGAACTTGACAGGGTGGACTCGGAGTATATGAAACATTTCCTGTCCAGCATGAGCGAGGGCAGGGTCTCGATTAACAAGGACGGTGTGAAGACCACGCTGTCCGCAGAGGCACGGGTACTGGCGAACTGTAACATATTCGAGAAGATACCGAACGAACTGAAGTCGCGGTTTGATATCATGCTGTCAATGAAGAGATTGACCAAGGACGAAGAGCAACGGATTATCCGGAAGAAGGCAAATGACTGGGGCCGGGAGAAAGCGGTGATGACGCAGGACCTGTTCAAGCGATACCTGGAGTATGCACGACAGTTCGTGCCCAGCTTTCCGGAAGACAGGTCGCAGTTCGCAGAGTACGTGATACAGGAACGGATGACTGGAGCGCTGATGAAAGAGGACATGCGGGGGATTGAATCGCCGTTCAGGATAATGCTGACCCTGGCACGGCTGCAGTTAAAAGAGTACCCGGACCTGAAAGACTTGAAGTTGGCGCTGATGCTGATGAACGGTACCGAGGCGAGAGAACAGATAATGAAGGTGTTGAACGAGGTAATATCGTAAAATGTCAAAACCGTACAGGAGATGCCGACACTGCGGCAATGAGAGTTTCGGTTTTATTTGTCGGGACTGCTTCTGTCACGGTCAGGGCAGGAATATTAGTTTAAAACTATCACGGAGAAGGAAAAAAGATGGTTAAATTCGAGCCCGAGTACGAACGCAAGTTTGTGTTTACGCGCAAGATAGGTGAAAAGCTGAAGAACGGGTTCTACCTGCACTCGATAAAAGACGGCGAGATGACCGGCCAGGTACGGGACGATATCGCACTGAAAGAGATACCGCTCAGGAAGACTGTACTAGTGCGTCGCGTGAACTCGTTCACTAATACTGGGTTTTGTTTTCAGGGACCGAAGAAGGACGGGCCGTGGTTCAATCGTGTCTGGAGCCAGTGGACCTGGGGCGTGATAGAAGACGTGGCGCATCTGCGTGAAACCGGGCTGGAAGAAGGAGACAAGGTCAAGATAGTGATGATACCGTTGCCGGAGAACAACATGAAAATAATCATACGATGGATGGTCGAAGAAGATGAGCAATGAACTGATTGAGACAAGAGCGAAGGTCGGGGCAGTATACTATATATACGGTGTGTGGCACGATACAACTACAAAAAAACAATATTTAATTTATGTTCCACAGATATTCACAAAAGAAAAACAATATCATTTGAGCGAGCTAAAGGCGCGGTTGATTGAATCGGGCTTACATAGGCATCCGCGCGATTTTGAGAATTATGATTTCAATGACATGATAGACACGTTACTTAAAGACGAGCGCATACCGAAAAGGTATAGGATGGTCAAGGAGATATTGCCAGCAAAGAAGTATCGTCTTGCGAATCGCTTGAGCGCGCTGCGGCGATGCCTTAATAATAACAAGCGGCGTGTGTCAGACCTGAAACGGGGTTCTAATGGGAGATTCAAGTGTGAAAAGGTGATAATAGAACTTGAGTACGTGCTCGGTCTTGAGGGTAAGTGTTCGTGCCATCTGTTGCGGTTCACGTCACAGTTGCTTGCGTTCTTGGAACAGACAGAAGAAGAGATTATAAGAAAGGACTGGCTTCGGTTCCTGAAAGAGTTTGTTTGCCGTGAGGGTATTCCATTAGATAAGTTTTGTTCAGACTGGGCTAATGAGTTATTGAAAGAAACACTTGGCACTGGCGGCTTTTTCGAGTTTCAGGTAGCCAAGGAACAGGAAAAAGAAAACAAACGGATTTACGCAAAAGAGTGGCGGAAACAGCGGGAAGCGCCTGTGTAAACCTGTGTGTGAACGGTTGTGTGAACTAATTATCATTTTATTTCTTGCAAATAATAATTTCTTGTTTTATCACATTATCACCAAAGATGTAATAAAATTGTAATGAAAATATATATACCCACGAAATTTTCAAGAAAAACTGGAAGGTATGTATGAAAATGATATATTCTATATTATATATATTATATAATTATATTCAATATAGAAAGTAATATATATATCAGGGGAGGTCTATTTTTGTCGTCTTTTCTTCCTTTTTTGTATGTATTATCATCATAAATTATTTGCATTAATAATTTTATTACCACAAACGAAATAAATCAGATACATACCTTTCTGGATTTTTCAATTATTTCGTGGGTATATATATTTCTACGATTATTTTATTACCACAAACGAAATAAAGTAATAATTGGTAACGTGTTTTTGTTACCAAATCAGTTGTTATTAATTCGTAGTTAGAAAAATATTTAAATAAGTTTTGTTTCTATAATAAAATTATTAAAGGTGAAAACATGATAATACAAAACCAAATTTATCTACAGGCAAACGCAGAAATAGTTGATGACGATGATGTCATATTAATCCGTGAAGAACAGATTAAGCCATTGTATGAGATGCTGAATCCCGGTTCCAATGTAACTCCTGTTGATAATATTAAACCTAATTTTTTAGGGTCTCCTATAAAATATATCTCTGGTTGGAAAGGCGCAGGAAAAACGACAATGATGCGCTGGTTTATTAAAAAAATAAAAAATATCAATATTGATTATGCGTACATCAATTGTAGGATAGCGGATACCCCAACTAAATTAATCGAGGCAATAAAGGCCGTGTGCCAGGAAAAATTTCCGTATATCCCTATGCATTCAAATGAGCGACAATATATCCAAGATTGTGTGGTCTCGATACAAGGTATGCAATTCTTTTTATTATTAGACGAAATAGATAAACCGCTAAGAAATAGCAGGACAGCACAAAAAGACGAATTCTTCCATTATATAACTAGATTAGTAAGTGAAAATATTCAACATTTTAAGATTGTATTCACAACCAACTATACAAAAATAAATGAGGAACTATCTGAAGAGGTGAAGTCTTTTATAGGTATGTTCAATGAAATTAAGTTTGGAGTATATTCTGTTCCAGAATTACAACAGATTTTAGTAAAACGCGCAAGAAAAGGATTACTGCCAGGGACATGGAACGAGTATGATATCGCAATCATAGCTCGGGATGTATATAATTTATTTGATGGTGACGCACGAAAAGGAATTGAAATATTATCTCATCTTGCACAAATAGCAGATACTAAATTAGACATCAACAAAATCGACGAAGTGCGACGCCAACTTAATGTTGTTAGCCTTAAAATAGATATCTCAGGTTATCCTATCTCAACACAATATTTTTTGAAATCTTTAGCGACAATGTTAATTAAATTTGGGAGGGACGAATATTCTGATTTTACTTCAGAAGAAGCGTTCAAATCTTATTATGAATATTATGCCGACAAAGAGAATATCAGAACTGTTAGTCAACCACAATTATACAAGTATTTAAATTCGCTTGAAGAATCAAAACTTATTATACGAACACAGGCTGGATTCAGGCTCATATATAAACCGAAAGATGTGGTAAACTGTGTTAATTTATTCTGAAATTAAGGAGGTGTTTTAAATGTGGGTAGAAAAAAATAAAGTATATCTTCCAGAAGAATTAGAACAATTGAATAAATTGATGAATGAAGAAATAGAAATGAATATGCAATGGCTTAAAAAATTAAATTTATCAGACCAATCTGACTTGAAAAAACTTGCTATACATTTAATCTGGGTTTCCTCTGCTGCAGATAATCCACAAATAAAAAAGATGATTAGAAAAAAATTTAAACAAGTTAAACTAACAAACACCATCTGGTATAATATTAGTATAACATGAGGCTCCTTAAGTACGCGGTCATCAGTGGCAAGCGGTTGCTCAGGTGCCAGCACATACTCAAGACAGGTTTGCAGTGCAAGCATCCTGCATTAATTGGTATGCGGTGCTATGTTCATATATATGATATTGTAGAAAAAGAAGGTGAAGAAACATGTATTTAACACATATCTATATAACGGAGGTAAAATAAGATGGTAGAATTTACAGGACGGTTTTGGTGCGGCAAGTGTTACGCCCAAGGCACGCTGAACGATATAGTACGGTGCAAGCACGAGAAGCAGCACAAGGAAATCAAGTATCTCAATCGTATACCCCTGCGCTGAACAGGGATTGCGATAGGTTTAAAAGAACCGCGGCGCGAGCGAGTCACCTCTTTTTCGCTGGCGTGCTATCTCTCCCATATAGGTGCCAGGCATGTCGAGCGTTTTCAAAAGGCGATGAGCGCCGTTTCATTTTAATAGGCAAGAGCAAACAACATGGATGCAACACAAACCATAGCAAAATTCGAGGAATATTTCAAAGACAAGGACTTGAGCAGCCCGCTGACCGGCAAGGTCGGTGAGGAGGTCACTATCAATTTTCTTGACCTGGCCAAGTTTGACCACGAGCTTGCAGAACAGTTATTGTCCGACCCGGAAGAGACCATACGCGCTGCAGAGTTGGCCGTCAAGGCAAAACACAACCTGGACGACAAGCAGGTCTATGTCAAGATTGAGGGCATGCTGCTGTCAGCAGAGGTCAAGATACGCGAGCTCCGTGCCAAGCACCTGAACAAGCTCTGGACGTTCACGTGCATGGTCCGAAGAAAGACTGACGTCAGGCCGAAGATAGCATCCATCAGGTTCGAGTGTAGTTCTTGTAGCAATATTATTACTCTCTTGCAACTGTCAGATACGGTCAGGGAACCGAGCAAGTGTGGCTGTGGGGGTCGTCGGTTCAGGCAGGTACAGAAGGAACTATTTGACGCGTACGCGTTTGTCGGTGAAGAGAACCCGGAAGAGCTGGACGCAGGCATCGAACTCAAGAAACTGCACTTCATGGTCAAGAAAAGATTAGCAGACCCGATATACGAGAACAGGATATTCCAGGGCATCCGGCTCAAGATTACAGGCATACCCAAGGAAGCGCCAAAGATGGAGAAGTCCGGCAAGCAGAAGATAGACCTCGACATTTACGTGGACGTCAACAATATCGAAATCCTGCAATCAGAATACCTTAATATCGAAGTGACTGAAAAAGACCGCGAGTTCTTTGCCGATATTGTGGACAACCCGATGAAGCTCGGGTATCCGCAGAACACTATCATGGGCCTGCTGAAAAATTCGATGTTCTCTGATATCGAAGGCCACGAAACGGTCAAGGAAGTGCTGATACTACAGAACGTCGGCGGCGAGATGAAAACATTGAATACAGGTACCAAGGCGCGTGGAGAGATACACGTCTTATTAGTAGGTGAACCAGGAACAGCTAAATCAAACATCTTGAAGATACAAGTATATTTTGCACCTAAAGCAAGATATATTACAGGTGGCGGTTCGTCTGGAGTTGGGATGACCGGCAGCGTCGTACGCGATGAATTAATGGGTGGTTGGAGCCTAGACCCCGGCGCATTGCCCCTATGTCATCACGGACTGTTGGCCGGGGATGAATTTGATAAGATGGCTGAAGAGGATACAGACAAGTTGCACGAGGCGCTTGAACAAGGAACTGTTACAATTTCCAAAGCATCAATCCAAGCCACGTTACGTTCCGAAACCTCATTACTAGCCGGTGCCAATCCTAAGTTAGGTCGGTTCGACGAATTCACAAGCTTGGTCAAACAAATTAATCTTCCACCACCGTTGATTACGCGATTTGATTTCATATTCATATTTAGAGACATTCCTGACGAGGAAACAGATAAGAAGATCGCAAAGAAGATTTTGTCAAGATACCGACAGTTAGAGAATCCGGACAAGAAGCTAGATAGGCTGACTATCAGGAAATTCTTTGCATATGCCAAGACGTTTCATCCGTACATGGGCGTGAACGAGGAAAACATTATCATTGATTTTTTTGTTCGGCTTCGAAGCAGTAAGAAAGCAAACGAAGGTACATCAGGTACGGGCGACAGGATGCCGGTTTCGGCTAGGTACATTGAGGTGGTCAGGCGAGCGGCGGAGGCGCATGCAAAGTTGCACTTACGTGACCGAGTTAGTATTATAGACGTTCAGGCAGCGATTAACATGGTCCTGCAGTGCCTGAAGGACGTGGCCATGAACCCGGAGACTGGCCAGATAGAGCCGGACATTATCGACACGGGCTACAGCACTACGCAGAAGGCAAAGGTGCACAAGTTCTCGGACCTGTTGGACGAGATGGATAAGGCACCGGAGTACAAGGACGGCATACCTGTGGAGGACATTGTTCGGAACGCAAAGGAACTAGGTTTGATGGACAGTGCATCAGAGATAGAACGCACACTGGAGAAAATGAAGAACATTGGCGAGTTGTACCAGCCGAAGGGTCCGGGCAAGTATAAAGTATTAAGATAAAAAGAGGGATGATAAAATGATAAAAATAAATTTTAAACCAACGACTTCGTTTGAATTTTGGATAAACGGTGCATTGTGCGGTATGTTAATCTTTTTAATAATATTCATCACAATCAACCGCGGCAACCTGTATCATGTAGCGTCACAGAAATTAGTGGACGTGATGCCTAAGTCGTATTCTAAAGAATCAGTGGTTGTGTTTTCGGACGCGTCGGTATTGAAACTATTAGAGACATTATATATAGTGAACCCATACGAGTACTCGGTCTGTTTATTGGGCAGCATTTCGAACGACACATCCAACAACATAACACGGCACGTGTATTCTATTCAAAAACTGGTCGCATCAAACACAGTCCAGGCAAACGAGACTGCGGTCGTGAATTATATCGATTGTCCGGAAGCCACTATTATTAAAATGCACAAGCACCCTGGCGATAATGACGGCAATTACACGTTCTATCCGTATTTTACTCCGAGCCATGCAGACATTGACGGGTTCAAGTATAATTTAGAAAAGGACTATTATCATTCGGACACGCTCATGGGCATACAGTACGGCCCGAACAGGTTTGCGTTTTATTCGTACGGCAACTATGACGAGTTCATAAAATGGGAGGCGGGTTAGAATGAAACCTATCACATTGTATTGGTGCGACAAGTTCAGGCAGTTATGTGCGGACAAGAGTTTGAGTCATGCGGACATCATACACTTGTTCCATCTCTTCTGTGAGTTGGAAGAGGAGAAGGTAAGCGACCGGTGGGAAGATAAAGAGAAGGAGGCATCTAATGAAACTGTACAACGTTCGTAAGGAATGTTTTATTTGCAAGCAGGTTTTCTACCCAAATTATTCCGGAGCGATATATGTGACTCTTGCAAAGACAAACCTATCTCTGCAAACAACAAAAGCAGGTTTAGAAAATGCCACATCTAAAGTATAAACTATATACACGGACTTGCAGAAAATGCAACCAATACTTTAAAACAAAATTCCATCTTGGCAAAGTTTGTAGCAAATGTTATAACCGTCACGGGCCAATACATAACATGGGATTATTGCGTGATAGCAGAAACTCGCAATATGTTTGCATCGGAAACCATAAGCGAGCGTTAGACCCGCGCATGGCTCGGCTTGTAGAATTTGTCAATAAGCATACACAGTTTGAGACACTTGGTTGTTGCTCCGGCCACGGAAAGTACCCACCAAGCTTGGTACTTCAGCGCAAAACTGGCAAAAACGGCATTGAGCCGATTTTCGAGCTATTTTCTGGCAAAACTATACCAAGGAAGAAACGATTTTACCTAAAAAATCGGAGCGGATACTATTTTATTCCGGAAGTTCTTGGAAAAAGTAAATTCGTCACGTTATAATCTCATAATGGGTGTCGAGATTATCTACGCTTATTTGGAGATTATACAAGAATCTTGTTCACACAACCGTTCACACAAAGTTATTTTCAGTACTCTTTAATGACTAAAAAAATAAGGAGAAATAGAACATTAATCATATAAAAAAGAGAATAATAGTGCTCCTTTTTGTTTGTGTGAACCTGTGTGTGAATTCACACAACCTTTCACACAGAATTGGTTTTGTCGTCGACAAACGTGTACCCTAATATATAGGCAAAAAGTTGATGGTTATATTTTCTTAGTTTTGATGAAATCATGAAATCGTGATACCATGATTTCACGATTTCACGATTTCACAGTACTTTTTTTAATTTCATGAATTCATGGTTCCTTGACTTCATGGCTTCATGATTTCATAACATTTATATATAACCTCGTCTTTTAATTTTGATAAAATGGCAAAAGAATACAATAAAATGCCAGTTATCCCTAATCTTAAGCGACGGGATACTTCTTTACCAATTCGCAAGCAAGATGCAAAGTTTTTTCGTTCTCTTGCTGCACTCTTAGGTGTAAGTAATCAAGAATTATTTCATGTTGTTGTCTATCCACTTTATAAATTTTACACAATTAACCATGCAGAAGGTACTCTAAAAAATGCTCAGGATTATTATGATTTAGTTAAGATTGCATTAAATAATCCTATTCAAAAACAAGAAGAACAAAAGCCAGAACAGGCGCAAAAATCTGCAGAATCAGTATCAGTAAACTAACAATCATATAAAAACATAGGTGAGAACTCAAATCATGAAACCAAGTACCATGGCGATATTAGCAACAATAATGTTCTGTTTGTTTTCGACAACTATCTACGCAGCGGCGACGACTGTCAAGGTCAATTACGATTTTCGGTTCTGGGGAAATATCGATAACAATCGTACCTGTACTGCAAGGATACGTTTGAACAGTGCGACAATAGACACGTACTCGTGGGATGCGAGGACTGAAGATTATATTGAAGGCGTAAACTGCATCGGCGACCAGGACTGCGAAGGCAGCATCAATGTTGAGCTGCCATCAATCAATACCACTATCTCTTGTCCGGATATTCCTGCGTGCCCGGCGTGTCCAGTATCGCCAGCATGCACGCTGCCAGCGATACCGCAAAACGTTTGCAATCTCACCTGTTCTGAAATGCCAAACATCAATATCCCACAATGCCCGGAATATAATTTTACTAGGGAGTGTAGTAATGTTGTAGCAAACGGCGGATTCACGCAGCGCGAATTACTGATAGGTTTAGGTGGGTTGGTCGTTGGCATGCTTGGTATGTATTTATATCTGAAGCAGACTAATCGTTTGTTGGGTGGCGGTTTCAATTTTGGTGGTGGTGGTTCTGGTGGCGGTGTTTCACCAGGCATGCGACGACGGCCGGTTCAATATGCAGCACCGCAGCAAGGCGGTCAAGGCCAGCCACAGCCACAGCCACAGCAGTACGCGCCGGAGGAGGAGTTTGTTGGTGGTGGTCAGTATGGCTAGGAAAAAGAAGAAAGATTATTCTTTTTTAGTATGGTTCGTTTCTTTCATATTAGTAATCACGTTGTTTTCTATAATCTATTGGAGTACATACTTAGACAAACAGATGTACAAAAAAGAGATACAGGACATATGCGCTGTCATGGGCTATCCTGTGATGACTAACAGGAACGGCTTTTTATATTGCTCGAAATCAGAACAAGAGCGTGGCTATACTGTGCTGGACGGGGTGGCTATAATGGCGGATGCCATGTATGGCGCACAGAAGGCTACTCAATTTGACATCCGGGGGTACAGTCTGGACAAGACCGATTGTGCTTCCGTCGGTGTCAAGGTCCAATATTCGGTTCCTAATAAAACAATCATCGTTATTTGTAACTAGTCGGTTGTTGCAAAACTATTTATATAAGAGCAAATATCTTATCTATGAGCAAGCATGAAAGCAATCAAAACAAAATGTATCTATTGTGATACCGAGCAAGTTTATTCTGAAAAATATAATAGTGAGGAATTCTTATGAAGGTTCTTATTCTTTGTTTCGGTAATTTTGGGGGTGTGCTTAGGAGTACAACTATTTTACGTCTCTTTCCAAATGATAATATAATATGGGTTGTTGATAACCAATGTTTACCGATATTCGATTATGTCCGGTACCAAGGCCTGCACGTCATCGGGTTTGATTATGACACGACGTATAAAAAATTAAAGGATATGAAGTTTGACTGGATAATCAATCTTGACGAGGACCGGCGCGCGGTTGCGTTATATGAATTATTAGATACGCTTAATTATTCTTGTCTAACAAAAACATGGCTAGCGATGGGCATTGACAATAATTTGAAGAAAAAGAACACGAAGAGTTACCAGTGGCACATGTTCAAGGCGCTTGACAAAAAGTTCAACGGCGAGGAGTACGTGTTCGAATATCCTGTGAAGATTAACAGGCCTAAGATAAAAATGATAGGCATCGAGACTCGCGTTGGCAATGAGTGGTCGACCAAGAACCTGAGCCCTGCAAAATGGAAAGAGTTAGATTCTGAGTTAGAGATATTAGGTTTCAAGACACACCTGTTCAAGCAGACCACGTTCGAGGAATACGTGCGCCAGGTTGCGCTGTGTGACTTGATTATTACCCCGGACACTATGACGATGCATTTAGCGATTGCGTTAAAGAAGCCGACGGTTGCGATATTCACGTGCACGTCAGCAGCAGAGATTTACGGCTACGGTAGGGTGACTAAGATGGTAGCGGAAGTCAAATGCAAGTGCTCGTATAAACGGAAGTGCTACGATTATGACCACGAGGTCTGCATACGAGCGATTAAGGTTGAGGATATCGTGAAAGAGGTTTTGAGGTTTGCTGCGCTCATGAATATAAGTAATCAAGAATTATTTCATGCAGAGGGGAATGTAAAAAATGCACAAGACTAAAAATGAAACACAATAAAGACATGTACGATATTCCCTGGTGGAATCAGTGGTACGAGGCTGACTGTTTGAAGAAGCACGACCTGGTAGAAAAGCTGCCGTTCGTGAAAGAGAACGTGGACATTATATATAATAATCTTAATGCAAAGGCTAAGAAGAGTCTTACACGGAAGACGCTCACGCATATCCAAGCCACGATGATGAACTCGTTTTTTGAAGACCTCGTGGATTACATGCATCAGAGATACGAACTAACAGAACGAAAACCAAAACCAAAAATCAAAAAGTAGGTGAAAACCATCAATAAGGAAGAATATTTTAAATCAGAGCTTGACGACGTTGAGAAGCAGTTAGAGATATTCACTGCCAAGCGCCAGCGATTACGAACTATGCTGCAGGTTGACGTAGTAAAGCCAGTGACCAAAGCGATGATTGCCGAACTGAAGCAGCGGCCGACTATGATTTCTGAACCAACACAAAGGGGAGATGAGATAATACCTGACGCGGACGAGTTGGCCTCAGAGCGATTAAAACAGCAGCAGATACCGGTACCTAAAAAGCCCATATACACGGAAACCTTAAATATCTCACCACAAGAGATTGTAGCGGACGAGAACATGATGACAGAACAGCGCGCGATGCAACTTGCTAAGGAATGGGAATCTAAACGACAGCAACCAGTTCAGCCGCAGTCACAGCCACAAGAGACCTACGGCAGGCCGCCGATGCAGCACCAGCCTAAACCGCAGCGACCAGCATTTTTTCATCCACGGACAATATCAGCACCAGTGCAACAACCACAACAACAGTATTACGCTCCGATATCGCAACCGCCATCACCGCGGCCAAATCCGAACACTATTATATATATTGTTTTGTTTGCTATTATTGCCGTGTTTGCGTATATATTTTTCAAAGGTTAGTAAAATGCAAGAATCACACGATGGCGTGGTCATTGTCGGCGAGAAGAGCCTGTTCAAGTACGTTGCGGCCGCGGTCGAGCAGTACAAGTTTTCGAAAGGCAACACGGTCAAGATACTGGCCCGAGGCAAGAACATTGCAAAAGCGGTTGACGTGGCCATGATACTGAAGCGCGACTATATGTCAAACACTGCCAACGTGAGCACAAAGATTGACTCTACTGAGTATGTTAGCAGTGACGGCAAGAACCTACGCGCGAGCACGATTGAGATATTGATAAAATGATATGAAAATCGAAGACATGCCTAAGTTGGAATCGCCGTTTGTCAGAGTGATTAATGATAAAGGCGATTATGTAGTCACTGATAAGATAGCCGAAGGCATGGACTGGGTCTTCAATGACGAGTCGGTCATGTGCATTGAAAAATTGCATGGCACGAATGTTTCTATTATTATCCAAGACGGCGTTATTGTTGCGGTCTATAACCGGACGGAGCGGATACCCTTCTTTAACAAAGGCAAGGCACATATCATCCAAGGCCTGCTCGAGAGTTACAAGCGCGGCTGGATGGAAGACTTGCTGGACGGTCAGCATTTTGGAGAAATTTTAGGTCCGCGAATTAACGGAAACCCGTACAATCTGAAAGAGAACTTATGGATACCGTTCGAGACGTTCTGCCAAAAACATTTACGATATAAAAAATGGGGTGCATATCCGAAAGATTTCAATACAATATCTAACTGGTTCCAGAACGATTTATTGCCATTGTATTCGTTAATGATAAACAACGGTACCAAGTATTGCGAGGGCGTCGTGTTCACGCACCCGGTTACAGGACAAATGGCAAAACTTCGTAGAGATATGTTTTCGTGGTGGGTAGGTTTTCGTCACAAAGAAAAAGAGGCAGTATAATGAAACAGTACAACCCGAAAGAGTTTGAAGCGAAGTGCAAGGAATACTTTCCTTCAGTCAAGCAGATGGATATCAAGGAAGCGATTGAGTACCTGGAAGACAAGTTGAAGTACGACGACCACACAGGCTGGAGCATTCGGTACTACGGTTTTGGCG